>JAEEGK010001816.1_pt1 | contig 53357 bp, 45 predicted proteins | sample 8958771 | NCBI WGS metagenome assembly JAEEGK01 (sample SAMN16246547, study PRJNA631951) | gut metagenome | biome: gut microbiome; feature: rumen; material: SC-attached | host: Bos | place: Iran: Karaj | collected 2018-10 | reverse complement strand
CCGATCGCGCTGTTGAACTGGATACGATATCCGAGGTTGGTCTGCACCTTGCCGGCATCGTCAACCCAGGTCACGCGGAACGTGAAGATACGGTCGGGTTCGACCATACGCTCGACGATCTGCGCCTTCTCGAACTCGGGATGCTGGTTGTACACTTCCTCGATGGAGTCGAGGACCTCGCGGACAGCCTGGAGATACTCGCTCTCACCGGGGTGCTTCCGCTCGAGGTTAGCCATAATTTCAGCTACTTTCATGATGGAATTTTAGTTATTTAAAAAGGTTGTTGAACTATTGGGTTTTGAACAATTGTCATTATTCCACCGTCCAGGTGGCACCGCTGCGGAGCAGTTCGTCCATGCAGGTGATCTTGGAAGCTTCCTTGACCTGGGTGAGCTGGTCGCGGACGCGGTCGTCGTAGGTCGGTTCGCTGACCTGACGGATCACACCGAGCGCCACCGGATAGTCGGGGTACTTCATGTTGATGAGCTGGTTCTGGATGGCCGGATCCTCGGCGTGGGCATCGTGGACGAGCAGTTTGTCGACCGTAATGCCGTTTTCACCGATCTTGACCACCTTGAGCTTGCCGTGTTCGAGGATCAGACCCTTGTCCTTCTCCTTGCCGAAGACCATCGGTTCGCCGTGGTGGAGGATGATCGTGCGGTCGGCGCGGTATTCACGGTCGGAGATCGTGCTGTGGGCGCCGTCGTTGAAGATCACGCAGTTGGTGAGCATTTCGCAGACCGAGCAGCCGTCGTGGGCGGCGGCGGCCACGAAGATTTCCTGGTTGAGGACGATCTCGCTGTCGAGGCTGCGGGCGAAGAAGGTGCCGCGGGCGCCGAGCACGAGGGAGCCCGGGGTGAACGGATTCTCGACCGTGCCGTACGGCGAAGTCTTGGTGATCTGGCCGAGCTTGGAAGTCGGCGAGTACTGTCCCTTCGTCAGACCGTAGATCTGGTTGTTGAACAGGATGATATTGATGTCGATGTTGCGACGGATGGCGTGGATGAAGTGGTTGCCGCCGATGGCCAGCGCATCACCGTCACCGCAGGCCTGCCACACCGAAAGATCGGGGTTGGCGACTTTCACGCCCGTGGAGATGGCCGTGGCGCGGCCGTGGATGCTGTGGAAACCGAAGGTATCCATATAGTACGGAAGGCGCGAAGAGCAGCCGATGCCCGAAATGAACACCAGACGCTCCTTGCTGTAACCGCGCTGCTCGCACACCTGTGGAAGGGCCCGGTGGATGGCCGCCAGCACGGCGTGGTCGCCGCAGCCGGGGCACCAGCGTACTTCCTGGTTGCTCTTGAAATCTTGTGCAGTATATTTCATATAGCGTTCCTCCCTTTAAAGAATGGCGTTGACGGCGTCCACGATCTCCTTCACGATGAAAGGCTGACCCTGGACCTTGTTGCACTGCAGATAGCTGAACTGCGGAAGCTTAGCCCGCAGATAATCGGCGAACTGGCCGCTGTTGAGCTCGCAGACGAGGATCTTCTTGTAGCGGGCGAAGATGTCGGCGGTGTTCTTCGGCAACGGGTTGATGAAGTCGAAGTGGCAGAGGGCCACCTTCTTGCCTTCGTCCTGGAGTTCGTGGAGCGCGGTGTACAGATGACCGAACGTTCCGCCCCAGCCCACGAGCAGCACCTCGGCGTCTTCGTCGCCGATGACTTTCTGTTCGGGGAGATAGTTGGCCAGGCGGGCGACCTTCTCGGCGCGCTCGGCCACCATCTTGGCGTGGTTCTCAGGATCGGAGGAGATGACACCGGCGGTGTTCTTCTCCAGACCGCCCACACGGTGTTCCAGACCGGCCTTGCCGGGGAACGCCCACTTGCGGGCGAACGACTCGGGATCACGTTCGAAAGGCTTGAAAGCGCCTTCGCACTTGTCGATGATCGGCGGGTTGATGGCCGGATAGTCCTTCATCGAAGGAATCTTCCACGGCTCGCTGCCGTTGCCCAGGAAGCCTTCGGTCAGCAGGATGACGGGCATCATATGCTCCATCGCAAACTTGCCGGCGTAGAAGGCCGCGTCGAAGCAGTGGCTCGGCGAATGGGCGGCGACCACGGCGATCGGGCACTCACCGTTGCGGCCGTAGAGGGCCTGGGCGAGGTCGGTCTGCTCGGTCTTGGTCGGGATGCCCGTGGAGGGGCCGCTGCGCTGGACGTCGACCAGCACGAGCGGGAGTTCGGTGATCATGGCCAGGCCGAGGGCTTCGCTCTTGAGGGAGAGGCCCGGGCCGGACGTGGTCGTGACGGCGAAGTTGCCCGCATAGGCCGCACCGATGGCGGTGCAGATGCCGGCGATTTCGTCTTCAGCCTGCAGCGTCTTCACGCCGAGGTTCTTGTGGATGGCCAGCTCTTCGAGGATGGCCGTCGCCGGGGTGATCGGGTAGGAACCGCAGAAGAGCGGGCGGCCGCTCTTCTCGGAAGCCGCAATCAGACCCCAGGCCGTCGCCTGGTTGCCGCTGATGTTGCGGTACACGCCTTTCTCCTGCTTGGCCGGCTTCACCGTATAGGTGTTGGCAATCGCCTGGATGTTGGCGGCATAGTTGAAACCGTCGAACAGCACCTTCTTGTTGGGCTCGATCAGGGCCGGTTTCTTCTTGAACTTCTTCTCCAGATACGCGTAGGTGTACTCCAGCGGGCGGTTGAACATATAGAAGCACATACCGAGCGTGAACATGTTCTTGCAACGCACGATGGCCTTCTGGTCCATGCCGCTGTCCTTCAGACTCTCTTTGGTGAGCGTCGTGATGGGTGAGTAAATGATATTGCGGTCCTCGATCCGGAGTTCCGTGATCGGATCCAGCGTGGCATAGCCGGCGCGCTGGATGAGCGCTTCATCGAACGTGTCGGTGTCGATGATGACGGTTGCAGTCGGTTTGGCCCACTTCGCGTTGGCGCGCAGGGCGGCAGGGTTCATGGCCACCAGCACATCGCAAAAGTCTCCGGGCGTGTTGACTTCGTTGCTTCCGATGTGAACCTGGAAGCCCGAAACGCCGGAGACAGTGCCGTGCGGAGCACGAATTTCTGCCGGATAGTCGGGGAACGTGGAAATCTCGTTGCCGTACAAGGCCGAAGCGTCAGCGAACAGGGTGCCTGTCAGCTGCATTCCATCGCCCGAGTCTCCGCAAAACCTAATTACAACATCCTGGGTGTCGATTACTTTATGTTGCATAGGTTAAAAGTTAGGTATTTAGGTTGGGTTTACTGTGCATTCGGCGTTGCGGCAGCAGCAGGCTGGAGCTGGGTCGGGGCCACCTTGGCGGCGGGGATGCCCAATTCCTTCTTGGCCATCGGCAGCAGGTCCACGCTCACGGAGTCGTCATAGTAGATGAGCGAACCGGCGGAGAGGTCGAACACATAGACCAGTTTCTGCTCCTTGGCGATCTTGGTCAGGGCGTTCTGCGCTTTCTCGATCACCGGGGTCATCAGGGTCTGCTGCATCTGGGCCATTTCCTGCTGGGCGTTCTGCTGGAACTGCTGGATGCGCTGTCCCAGTTCCTGCAGTTCGCGCTGCTTGGTCTCGAGCACCACGGGTGCCCATTCGTTGCTTTTACGCTGATACTCGTTCACCTTGTTGTTGTACTCGGTCCCCATCCCCTCCAGCGTTTCCTGCAGGTCGTTCTCATAAGCCATCAGTTTGACCAGGGCGGAGTCGCGCTCCGACATCAGGCTGATCAGCTCATTGGTATTGATGTGTCCGAACTTGAGCGTCTGCGCATTTGCGAAAGCACCGAACGCAAGTACACAAGCAGTGAGAAGTACAATCTTTTTCATCTTGGGAAAAATAGACTTTAGAATTATGTATTAGAGATTTTCGTTGTATTTGACCAGCACGAACTGCGTGAGGTCGAGGGCCTCGTTCTTGTAGACGACGCCCTGGACGGCGGCCAGGTCGATCACCAGGTCGTAGCCGCCCATGCGCGCCACGTCGGCGATGGCCTTGTCGACGCGGGCACGGATCGGGGCGAGCAGCTCTTCGGCCTTCTTGGCCATGATGCCGTCTTCGCCAAAATAGATGCGCTGCTTCTCCTGCACCACGCGCTCCTTCGAGATGATTTCATTCTCGGCGTTCTGGCGCTGGGAGGCCGACATCGAATTGCGGCTGGCCTGATAGTTCTGGTAGAGGGTCTCGATCTTGCCGAGTTCGGTTTCGATCTGGGCCTTGTATTTGTCGGAAAGGGCTTCCAGCTGGCTCTGGGCTGCGGTATAGGCCGGGATTTCGCTGAGAATGGATTCCGTGTTGATATAGCCGATCTTCTGCGCACCGGCCGTGCCGATGAACATAAGCAGGGCGACAATGACGAGGAAGGATTTTTTCATGACAGTCTCTTGTTAGAATTGTTGTCCGATCAGGAAATGGAAATGGCTCTTGTCTTTGCCCGGCTCGTTGTCGAAGCCGTAGCCCCAGTCGATACCCAGGAGACCGACGACGGGCAGGAAGACCCGGAGGCCGACACCGGCGGAACGCTTGATCTGGAACGGGTTGAAGTCCCGGATGGAGGACCAGCTGTTGCCGCCTTCCAGGAAGAGGAGGGCAAAGATGGTGGATTGCGGCTGCATCACTACGGGATAACGGAGTTCGACGGTGAACTTGTCGTACACGTTGCCCGCGTAGGCGCCGTTTACATAAGGGGTCAGCGAATAGTTCTCATAGCCGCGCAGACCGATGACTTCGTTGCCGTAGGTGTTGTAGCCCGACATGCCGTCGCCGCCGACAATGAAGCCCTCGAACGGGGAATAGCCCCAGCGCTTGTTGTAATAACCCAGATAGCCGAACTGGGCGCGGGTCATCAGCACAAGGTCGCCGACGATGGGCGTGTACAGCGAGCCCTTGAAGGTCCACTTGTGGTACTCGATCCAGCGGTAGTGGTCCTGGACCGACTGGGCATTGTAGTTGATGTCACGCCAGTTCTTCTTCATCATCGACCAGGGCGGCGTCAGCTGCATGCCGAAGCTGAAGTCGGAACCGCGGCGCGGGTAGATGGACTGGTCGGTGGAGTTGCGCGAGAGGGTGGCCGACCAGCTGATGTTGTGGGAGCGGCCGGTGGAGTAGATGAAGTAGTAGTGCCAGTCCTGCAGGTTGTAGGACTGCCAGCTGAGCGAATTGTAGAGGACGAAATAGTTGTCGGGCCATTTCAGGCGCGTACCCAGGCCGACGGAGGCGCCGTAGATTTCCATATACTGGTCGTCGTTGAGCACCTGGTAGTAGTAGGTCGAGTACGAGTTGGTCTGGCGGGTGAAGTAAGCCGAGATGTTGAGGGAGGTCGGCTTCTTGCCGGTGAGCCAGGGCTCCACGAAACTGGCCGTGAAGGCCGTGTAGTAGGAACCGTTGGTCTGGAAACGGATCGACAGGTTCTGCGCGTCGCCCAGCGGTACGGGACGCCAGGCTTCCTTCTTGAAGAAGTTGGCGGTCGAGAAGTTGTTGAAGCTCACGCCCACGGTGCCCACGAACATGCGGTTGCCCCAGCCTCCGGAAAGCTCGAGCTGGCTGTTGGGCTTCTCCTGCACGTTGTAGGCGATGTCGACGGTATTGGTGACGGAATTGGGGATCAGGCTGTAGCCCTTGTTGGGGTCGACCGCGTGCTCGGCGTCGAAATGGCCCATCGAGGAGATTTCGCGGATGGAGCGCTCGAAGTCGGTCTGGCGGTAGAGATAGCCCGGGCGGGTGAAGACGGCGCGGCGCACCACCTTTTCGTTGGTGATGGTGTTGCCGTTGATGATGATGTCGTTGAAGGTGGCGGGCTTGCCTTCCACGATACGCATTTCCACGTCGACGGAGTCGCCGTCGATGTTGAGTTCCACGGGCGTGACGTTGAAGAACAGGAAGCCGTTGTCGCTATAGAGCTTGCGGATGGAGATGTCGCCTTCCTTCTCGCCGGAGTAGAGGCGTTTCTCCATCGTGACCACGTCGTAGACGTCGCCCTTTTCGATTTTCAGGATGTCGTTGAGGACTTGCTCCGTGTACTCGGCGTTGCCCGTCCAGGTAATGTCGCGGAAGTAGTATTTCTGCCCTTTGTCGATCACGAAGTGGATGCACAGGCGGCCGTCTTCGGGATCGCGGTAGAGGGAGTCGCGCACGATCTTGGCGTCGCGGTAGCCGGCTTCGTTGAAGACTTCGAGGAGCTTATCCTTGTCGCTGATATATTCCTTTTCCTGGAATTTCTTCGACGAGAAGAGGTTGTACCACTTGGCGTCCTTGGTCTTCTTCATCGCCTTGTCGAGCTGGAACTTGCTGATCTCGTCGTTGCCTTCGTAGGAGATATCCTTGATCTTGAGTTTCTTGCCCTTGTTGACGTCGAAGACCACGCGGACGGCGTTCTTGATGATCGAGTCGTTGGACACTTCGACGTTCACGTCCACGTCGGCGAAGCCTTTCTCCTTGAAATAGTCCTTGATGCTCTTGACCGAGGAGGCCTTGACGTATTCGGAGAGCTGGCCGCCGCGGCGGAGGTTGAGGCGCTCCTTGATGTCGTCGCGCTCGCTGTTCTTGACGCCGCGATAATCCCAGGTAATGACGCGGGGACGCTCCTGAAGGTCGAGGCGGAACCAGGCGGTATCGCGCGTGGCGTTGAGGGAATCCACATAGAAGCCCAGCGTGGAGGCTGCGCCCTGCATCCAGATGCGTTTGATGGCGGAGGAGATGTCGTCGCCCGGGACGGTGACCACATCACCGGGATGGATACCCAGCACGGAGAGCAACTGGGCCTCGCCCAGATACTTGGTGCCGGTAATCCGGACACCGCCGACCACATATTTCTTGGGTTGGTTAAAGTCTACCTCAACCGATCCGCCCGCAGGCTCCTGGGCCGCGGCCGGAAGGGCAACGAGGGCCAGAAAGGCACCAAACAGCGCTAATAATCTTTTTTTCATCAAATCCTTTCCGAATAGACTTACAAAGTTACACTTTTTTTTGATTATTCCACTTTTCCGTATCTTCTTTCACGGGTGGCGTAACTGAGCAAGGCTTGTTCGAGGTCGGTTTTGCGAAAATCAGGCCAAAGTACGGGCGTATAGTAGAACTCCGTGTAGGCGCATTGCCAGAGCATATAGTTGCTGATGCGCTGCTCGCCGCTGGTGCGGATCAGCAGGTCGGGATCGGGGATGCCGGCCGTGGCCAGGTAAGTGCTGAAACCCGTCTCGTCGAGCGGGAGGGTTTTGCCGGCGGCCAGGCAGTCGGCGGCGTAGCGTTGCGCCGCCTGGAGGATATCCCATTTCCCGCTGTAGCTGAGCATGATGACGAGGGTCAGCCCGGTGTTGGAAGCCGTCTCTTTTTCCAGGGCTTCGACGCCTTTGCGCAGGGCGTCGGACAGCCGCGTGCGGTCGCCGATCACCCGGAAACGGACGTTGTTGTTCATCAGGGTGTCGCGCTCTTCCAGCATACAGCGGCCGAGCAGGTCCATCAGGCCCGCCACTTCGTCGACGGGGCGGCCCCAGTTCTCCTCCGAAAAGGCGAAGAGGCTCAGGTAGCGGACGCCTTTTTCGGCGCAGTATTCCGTGCAGGCGCGGACGCTTTCGCGGCCGGCGTTATGGCCGAACAGGCGCATCTTGCCCTGCTTTTTCGCCCAGCGGCCGTTGCCGTCCATGATGATGCTGATATGGGTGGGAATATCCATAAGGTTCTCGGTATTATCGGTTTGCATTGCGCCGGTCCTCCCCCCAGAAGAGTTTGGTCTGCAGCGCGTGGATGAAATTGCTTTCGGAAAGCGTGACGTAGCGGAGCCCGTAACGGCCGCGGGCCAGGCTCACCGCCGTGTCGGACGGGATTTCGCACGAACGGTTGTCGAGGGTGAGCAGGGCGCCTTTCTCGCGGGAGCGGAAGGTCAGTTCGACGGCCGCACTCATCGGCACCACCAGCGGACGGACGTTGAGGTTGTGCGGGGCGATCGGGGCGATGACCATCACTTCGGACGAGGGCATCACCACGGGGCCACCCACGCTCAGGTTGTAGGCCGTGCTGCCCGTCGGCGTGGAAATCACCAGGCCGTCGGCCCAGTAGGTCGGAAGGTCGCGGCCGTCGATGCGGACGCGGATCTGGAGCATGCTCGCGCCCCGCCGCTGCAGCGATACCTCGTTGAGCGCGAAGGGATAGAAGGCTTCGGGGAAGGCGGCGCAGGTCACGCGGATCAGGCTGCGCTCCTCCACGGAATAACGGCCTGCCAGCAGGGCGTCGACCCAGCCTTCTTCATCGGCCCGGGCGGTGGTCAGGAAGCCCAGATGGCCGAAATTGATGCCGGCCACGGGGATGCCCCGGTCGCGGACGAAAGTGAGCGCCTGGAGGAAGGTGCCGTCGCCGCCCAGCGGGAGAAAGAGCTCCGTGTCGGCGGGGAGGTCTTCCCAGGATGTGAAATCCTCACCGTAACAGACCAGCGTGGCACCTTTTTCGCGCAAACGCCGCTTGACGGCTTCCACACCGGCTTGCCGGTCGCGATTGTACAAAGCAATTTTCATAATTGGTGTCAAAATTATTAATTTTGCACATTATGACCAAATTAAGTGTAAACATCAATAAAATCGCCACGCTGCGCAACGCACGCGGCGGAAATGTCCCCGATGTGCTCAAGGCAGCCATCGATTGCGAGCGCTTCGGCGCCCAGGGAATCACGGTCCATCCCAGGCCCGACGAGCGGCACATCCGCTATGCGGACGTGCGAGCGCTCAAACCCCTGCTGACCACCGAATTCAACATAGAAGGCAACCCCATCCAGAGCTTCTGCGACCTGGTGTGCGAAGTGCACCCGGCCCAGGTGACGCTCGTCCCCGACGCCGAGAACGTGCTCACGTCCAACGCCGGCTGGGACACGAAGCGCAACCTGGCCTTCCTCCAGAAGACCTGCGCGATGTTCAAGCGCGAAGGCATCCGCGTCTCCATCTTCATCGACCCGGATGTCGAAATGATCCGCTACGCCGCCGAAACCGGCTGCGACCGCGTGGAACTCTATACCGAAGCCTACGCCGCCGGCTATGCCGCCAACCGGGAACGGGCCATCGCCCCGTACTATGCGGCCGCCTGCGAGGCCGTCCGTCTCGGGCTCGGCCTGAACGCGGGCCACGACCTGAACACCGAAAACCTCCGCTACTTCCACGAAACCATCCCCGGCCTGCTCGAGGTTTCCATCGGCCACGCCCTGATCAGCGACGCCCTCTATTGGGGTCTGGAGCGCACGATCCAGGCATATTTGGCGGAGTTGAAATAATTTGTTTATATTTGCATTTTATACGAAAATACAACAAATCAAATATCCATGAAACAAACCCCTCTTATCTTGAGCATTGTCGCGCTTCTCGCAGGCGTGGCCGCGCTTATCATCTCCCTCACCTCCTCTCCCAAAGGACCCAAGGTCACTGAATCCTCCGATGAAATCCAGGCCGTCGCCGGCGATATCGTCTACATCCGCCTCGACACCCTGATGATGCAGTACGACATGTACAGCGACCTGCAGTCCGCCTTCGAGGCCAAGGCCCAGAACGCCGACACCGAACTCAACAAGAAGGCCCGCAAACTCGAGAGCGACATCAAGAGCTTCGAAAACCAGATCCAGAAAGGCCTGCTCACCCGCTCCGCCGCCGAGCAGCAGAACACTTCGCTCCAGCAGCGTCAGGCCAACCTCCAGAACGAAGCCGCCCAGAAACAGCAGGAACTCGCCGAAGAGAGCCAGGTGCTGCTCAACCAGGTGATGTTCGCCATCCAGACCTATCTGGAAGAATACAACAAGACGCATAACTTCGCCGCCATCCTCACCACCACGGCCGCTTCGAACGTCGTGATGGTCGGCGCCCCGGCCCTCGATATCACCCAGGAAATCGTGGACGGCCTCAACGCCGAATACATCAAGACCCGCAACACCGCCAAGTAATCCGGATTTCTCCGATGAAGCGCCTCCTTTTCCTCTGCCTGCTCGCCATCGCGATTCCCGCGGGGCTCGTCGCCCAAGGGTACAACGCCCCGGACGTGACCATCTCCGTTGAAAAGGCGAACATCGCCGGAAAAGTGTATTACATCCACAAGGTGCTTCCCAAGCAGACCGTCTTCTCGATCTGCAAGGCCTACGGCGTCACGCAGGAAGAACTGCTGACCGCCAATCCGGACCTCAAGAACGGCCTCAAATCGGGTTCCATCATTTTCGTTCCCTATAAGGAAGGAGCCATTCCGGCGCAGCAGGCCAGGCAAGAGAAGGCCCCTGCGCCGGCAAAGGCCGTTGAAAAGCCGGCGACGCCCGATCAACCGGCCGAACCGGCCGTCGACCCCGCCAACGACACGCTCCCGCGTGTGGTCGAGCGCGTCATCGAGCACAAGGTGCGCTGGTTCGAATCGCTCTCGTCGATCGCCCGCAAATACGGTCTCACCCCCGGCCAGATCCTCGACTACAACGGGATGGTGTCCGCCGACGAAATCCGCGGCAAAATCATCCTCATCCCCTTCCTCGGCGACGTAGTCCCCGATGACGACGAGATTCTGGATCCCGAAGAGATCACGCCCGAAGAAGAACCCGTCGAGACGCCCGCCGCCCCGATGGCGCCTGCCCGGAAACTCCGCTACTTCACGGCTGACGATCCGATGCGCATCGCCCTGGTGCTGCCCCTGAACGCCAGCGGCAAGGGCTCCGAGCAGTTCTTCAACTTCTACAGCGGCGCCCTGCTGGCCATCCGCGACCTGAAAGAACGCGGCGCCAACCTCGTGCTGAACGTCTACGACCTCGCCCAAGGCGCCAACGCCATCGTCTCGGACCGCAAATTCGCCGAAAGCGACCTGATCATCGGTCCCGTCGAATCGGCCACCCTGACGCCGTTCCTCGCCTTCTCCGACCAGAACGGCATTCCGATCGTCTCTCCGCTCGACCGGAAAGTGGACTCCCTGGTCGAATTCCATCCGTTCCTCTTCCAGGTACCCGCCTCGCTCGAAGCGCAGGCCGGCAACCTGGTGAACAGCCTCAATTTCAAGAGCTCCGACCGGGTGATTCTCCTGACCCGCAACGCCGCCCAGGATGCGGAACTGCTGGCCCGCATTGAAACCAGTCTCCAGGCCCAGGGCATCTCCTGCCGGAAGACCGCTCTCTCCGGTCTGGCCGCCCTGCTTCCGTCCGGTTCCCGCCTCTCCCCTTCCAAGGTCATCATCGGCTCCGAAGACAAAGCCTTCGCCACCGAAGCCATCCGCACGCTCAACAACCTGACCAAGCGCAACATTCCGCTGGAAGTCTGGTGCACCAACCGCGTACGCAACTACGAGACCTCCGACCCCGACGCCCTCTTCAACATCGGCCTCCACTCCCCCGCGCCCTACTTCGTCGACTACAGCGACCCTCGCGACCAGCAGTTTGTGCGGCAGTACCGCTCCCTTTTCTATGCCGAGCCCGACGACTTCTCCTTCCAGGGCTACGACATCTTCACCTATTTCGTCACCGCGCTGATGCAGCAGGGCACCGGCTTCTTCCTCCACCCGGAAGACCACCCCATGCAGCTGCTGCACTGCAACTTCCACTTTGTCCGCGACCATAACGAAAGCGGATGGCGCAACCGCGCCACCCGCAATCTCGTGTACGACAAGGACAGCTACACTATCTCAGTATCGAAGTAGGGTCGAGATTCGCTTTCTCGATATCCTTGAAGTAGTTGACGGTTCCGACCTTCAGCTCCACCGTGGCCGCGTCGTCGCAGACGATGATGCCGCGCGGGTGCATCTGGAGCACGGAGATGGTCCACATATGGTTGACCGATCCTTCGATCGCGTGGGCGAGCGCCCGGGCCTTGTTGTGGCCGTTGGCCAGGATCAGCACTTCCTTGGCGTCCATGATGGTGCCGACGCCGACCGTGAGGGCGCGCTTGGGAACCAGGTTGATGTCGCCGCCGAAGAAGCGGGAGTTGGCGATGATGGTGTCGGTGGTCAGCGACTTGACGCGGGTCCGCGAGCTGAGCGAGGAGCCCGGCTCGTTGAAGGCGATGTGGCCGTCGGGGCCGATGCCGCCCATAAACAGGTCGATGCCGCCGAAAGCGGCGATTTTCGCCTCATAGTCGGCGCATTCCTTCTCCAGGTCGGGCGCATTGCCGTCGAGAATGTGCACGTTCTCCGCCGGAATGTCGATGTGGGAGAAGAAATTGTTCCACATGAAGGTGTGGTAGCTTTCCGGATGGTTCTGCGGAATGCCGATGTACTCGTCCATGTTGAAGGTCACGACGTTCTTGAACGAGACCTTGCCGGTCTGATAGAGGTGGATGAGTTCCTTGTAGGTTCCAATCGGCGTGGAGCCGGTGGGAAGTCCGAGAACGAAAGGCCGTTCCGGCGTGGGGGCGAAATCTTGGATCCGCTTCACGATGTATGCCGCAGCCCACTGCGACATTTTCCCATACGATTCTTGAATGATCAGGCGCATAGTATATTAAGATTTATCTTCTTGCAACAGGACGCCGGCGTTGGCCAGCGCTTCGGGGGTAATGTTCTCGCCGCTGAGCATCCGGGCGATTTCCCGGACGCGGTCGGACCCTTCCAGGGGACGGATCCGCGTCTGGACGCCGGCAGCACCGGCTTCCTTGTAGACCAGATAATGGGCGGAGCCCTTGCTGGCCACCTGCGGCAGGTGCGTGATGGCGATCACCTGCATGTTTTCGCCCATCCGGGCAAGCATCCGGCCCATCTTTTCAGCCACGCTGCCGGAGACGCCGGCGTCGATCTCGTCGAAGATGAGCGTCGGCATGCCCTGGTAGCGGGCCAGCAGGGCCTTGATGCAGAGCATCACGCGGGAAAGCTCACCGCCGCTGGCGCACTTGGCCAGGGGCTGCAGGCCGCGGTCGTTGGCGTCGAACAGGAAACGGACCGTATCGAGGCCGTCGGCACCGACGCGGTCGCCCGCCTCGACTTCGACGACAAAACGGGCGCGGGGCAGCTCCAGCTGCCGGACGTCGTCCTGCAGCTGCGCGGCCAGGCCGGGCGCGGCTTTCAGGCGCGCTTCGTGCAGCGCCGTCGCCGAGCGGAGGCACGCTTCGCGGAGGGCTTCCACTTTCCGGGCGAGGGGCTCACGGCCCAGCTCGTCGTCGACGGCGGCGGCCAGGCGCGCGGACAGGTCGTCGCGAAGCGCGACCAGTTCCGCTACGGTCGCCACGCCGAATTTGCGCTGCAGGCCGTAGAGCAGCGAGAGGCGGGCATCCACGGCTTCGAGCCGTTCGGGCGAGAAGACGACCCGCTCGCCGAGCGCGGCCACTTCTTCCCGGATGTCCTTGAGTTCGATGCGGGCCGATTCGATCCGCTCGCCGAGTTCGCCGAAAGCCGGATAGTAGCGGGCAATCTTGCCCAGGGAGGCGGCCATTTCCTTGAGCGTGGCTTCCAGCGGGAATTCTCCGCCGGAGAAACCCTGCTCCACCTGGTCCACCTGTTCCTTGACGGTTTCCGCGTGGGCCAGCAGCGACTGTTCGGACTCCAGTTCTTCCAGTTCGCCGTCACGAAGGGCGGCTTCGTCGAGCTGCCGGAACTGGAACTCCAGATAGTCGCGTTCCCGGAGGGAAGCGGCGATCCGCGCGTCGAGCGCCGCCAGTTCCTTTTCAGCCGCCAGCAACTCCTGCCAGGTCAGGCCGTGATCGGCCACGGCCTGAGCCAGACCGGCATATTGGTCGAGCACATTCAGGGGAAAATCCCGCTCCGCCAGCAGCAGCTGCTGGTGCTGGGCGTGAATGTCCACCCAGCGGGAAGCGGTTTCACGAAGGCGGTCCATGGGAACGGGCTCATCGTCCACAAAACAGCGTGACCGCCCCTGCGGGGTGATCACGCGTCGGACGGGCACTTCCCTGCCCGCTTCTTCGAAGGTGGCCTCAACGACACAGTTGCGGCCGGGATCCTTGACGACGGAAATATCGCTGCGTCCTCCCAAAGCCAGCGAAAGGGCGCCGAGCAAAATGGACTTGCCGGCTCCGGTTTCACCGGTAATGATTACAAGTTCACCCGGAAATGCGATGTCCAGGTGATCGATCAGCGCATAGTTCTCGATGAGAAGACGCTTGAGCATAGCGCGAGGCTACTCAGCTTTCCGGTAATAGATCTTGCCGTCCTGGAACTCCTTCGTAGCGATCAGCACCGGTTTGGGAAGGCGCTCGTAATACTTGGAAATCTCGATCTGCTCGCGGTTCTCGAAGGTCTCCTCGAGGGTATCGGCGTAGTTGGAGAATTCCTCCAGCTTGTGGTTGAGTTCCTGTTTGATGTCGGCGGCGATCTGGTTGGAACGCTTGGCAATGATCATGACGCTCTCATACACGTTGCCGGTCGGAGCGGCGAAATCCGCCAGATTGCGGGTAATGGTGTTGACGGGCACCTGGGCGATTTTCTGGTTATCCATTCGGGTTATCTTTTTTCAATTGTTTCTGGGCTTTGTTGTAGAGTCCTTCCAGTTCCTTGAGGTACTTGGACTCGGGGAATTCGCTGACGATGTTGAAATAGTCGTCGACGAAGATGAGATAGCGCTCGCGCTGCTTGGCGGCGACGCTGTAGAACGCATATTTGTAGGCCGAAAGGGCCGTATAGTAGAGGATCTCTTCGCGATAGCGGTTCTCGGCGTTCTCCTTGAGCACGTTCTTGAGGGCGTAGTGGGCGGCCAGGTAGTCCTCCATATGGTAATAGAGATAGGCCGCCTTGTAGGCCTTGAGTTCGAGCCGGTTGTTCAGGTCGTCCATCATCTCGTCGATGCGGGCGTGATACTGGGAATTGGGGTTCTCGACCTGGAACACGCTCATCTCGGCCAGGGCGCGCCGCGTGGGCAGCGGATCGAGTTCGTAGCGGTAGGTGCCGCGGTACAGGCAGTCGAGACGGAGGAACTTGGCTTCTTCGGTGAACGGACTCAGCGGGAACGTGGTGATGAACTGGTTCAGGTTGCTTTCGGCCGTGATGTAGTCGCCGTAGCGGTAGTTGCTCAGGCCCCAGTAGAACTGGACGGTGTCGTCCTGGGCCGTGCCGCGGGTGGCCATGGTCAGCGACTCGAACGCTTCGGCGGCCTTGGAATACTTCTTGGCCTCGAAGAGTTCGAACGCCATTTTGTATTTGGCCTGGATGTCGCTGCCGTAAAGCACGGCTTCGTACTGGGACTTGCACGAGGCCAGGAGCGCCAGCATCAGAAAAGTGCCGATGAGAAGTTTGGTACGCATCTATTGAATCTTTGACAATAAGTATCTTTCCGCATCGAGCGCCGCCCGGCATCCGCTGCCGGCGGCCGCGATGGCCTGGCGATACTGGGGATCCTGCACGTCGCCGGCGGCGAAGACGCCTTCGACGTTGGTCCGGGACGTCTTTCCGTCGGTCAGGATGTAGCCGTTTTCATCGGTATCGATCCACGCCCGGAAGAGGTCGGACTGGGGATGGTGACCGATGGCCAGGAAGAAGCCGTCGATCGCTTTCTCAAACACTTCCCCGCTCTTGCGGACCAGCCGGACGCCGGTCACGCCCGTGGCGTCACCCAGCACTTCCTGCGTCTGGCATTCCCAGAGGATCTCGATGTTCTCCGTCTGCATGACGCGCTCCTGCATCGCCTTCGAGGCGCGGAGGACGTTGCGGCGGACGATCATATAGACCTTCTTGCAGAGATGGGCGAGGTAGGTGGCTTCCTCACAGGCCGTATCGCCGCCGCCAACCACTGCAACATCTTTGCCACGGTAGAAGAAACCGTCGCAGGTGGCGCAGGCCGAGACGCCGAATCCGCGGAACTTCTCTTCGCTGGGAAGGCCCAGGTATTTGGCGGTGGCGCCGGTGGCGATGATCAGGGTTTCGGCCAGGACGGTCTCGCTGACATCGACCGTCACCCGGAAGGGACGCTGCGACAGGTCGACGGCCGTAACATAGCCGGAACGGACGTCGGCGCCCAGGCGGACCGCCTGCTCGCGCATGGCGCCCATCAGCTGGTTGGCATCGACACCCTCGGGGTAGCCGGGGAAATTCTCGATGACCGTGGTCGTGGTGAGCTGGCCGCCGGGCTGGAGGCCTTCATAAAGAATGGGATCCAGGGCGGCACGCGAGGCGTAGATCGCCGCCGTATAACCGGCCGGGCCGCTTCCGATGATCAGGCATTTGGTGGTGTTTTCCATCTTGGGTATATTACAACCTGCAAAGGTAATTATTTTTTACTTATGGTATCTTTTATCCAGAACTCCAGCCGGAGTTCCCACACCAGCACGATCGACATCGCCCAGCGCGAGAGCAGCATGATCCACCACACGGCACCGCAGGCGGTCAGCAGCAGCAGGTCTTCGAGGTTGCTGTGCGAGATGCAGATGTGCGTGTCGAGCAACAGCACGTCGCGACGGCTCACGCCGCCCCGCTCCAGCTCGTCGAGCATCGCGGCAGCGCCGTAGCCGAGGCCGATGATGTTGGCCACGATCCAGAGGAACACGGTACCCGCCGGCAGGCCGAATACCCACATCAGGGGCCGGAAGACCTTCGCGATTTTCTCCATGATGCCGAACTCGCGCAGCAGCCGCTGCAGGATGTTGAGCGAATAGATGATGGCGATCATCATCACCACCAGTTTCAGGGCCGAGAGCACCCAGTCGCCCAGGGTCGACCAGAACGAGAGCTTCTCCCCCGCCTCATACGAGGCCACCGAAAGGTCGGGAGATCCGGGCAGGATGGCATTGAGGATGATGCCCATCAGGAAGGCGCACAGGGTCCGGATGATCACCATCCGGACGCCGTTGGCGCCGGTCTTCTTGAGGACGGCGGTTTCCAGCACCATCGAATGCGCGCACATCACCATCGTGCAGAGGATGGTCAGGGCGCGCCAGTCGAGCTCGAGGGTGGTCATCACGGCAATGCAGGAATACACGTTCACGAAGTAGCCCGACACAAAGGCCAGGGCCGTCGCGCCCGGCAGGCCGAAGATATTGAAAACCGGGCTGACCGCATCCGATATCCAGGGCAGGATATCGAAATATTTGAGCAGCATCATCGCGAAGGAGACGGCCAGGGTGATCTTGATGATCCAGATGCAGGTCTTGGTCGTGGAGGGAAGGACTTCCCGCACACAGGCCTTCAGCCGGTCTTTGGTTTCTTGTTTCATAGGGAAATACGGGGCTTCGCCCGCGCGGCAAAGGTATCGATAATAATTCTATCTTGCAAGCGCAGTCGGCGGGATTTTCCGTAACTTTGTCCGTATGAAAAAGCTCCTGTTCACCCTGCTCATCGGCTGCCTGCTGGCGGCCTGTGGCAAAGAGGCCGCTCCCGGCCCGCAAGTGGTGGCGCACCGCGGCTACTGGAAAGCCGAAGGATCCGCCCAGAACTCCATCTCCGCCCTGAAGAACGCAGGCCGCATCGGGGCCTACGGCTCCGAATTCGACGTCAACCTGACCGCCGACGGCCAGCTCGTGGTCAACCACGATTTCACCTACCACGACCGGGTGATCTATGAAAGCACGCTCGAAGCGCTCCGCGACACCTCGCTGCGCCTGAAGAACGGCGAGATCATCCCCACGATTGACGAATATCTCGCGGCCTCGCTGGAATATCCGGCGATGAAACTGGTCTACGAACTCAAGAGCAAAGGCGACCCCGAATATGAGGCCAAGGCCCTGCCGGCCAGCGTCGAAGCCATCCGCCGCCACGGTGTGGAAGACCGCGTGGAATTCATCTCGTTCAGCCTGTCCGCCTGCAAGGAATTCGCGAAGCTGATGCCGAACTGCCTGGTTGAATACCTTGGGGGCGAGCTCGCGCCGGCCGAAGTGAAGGCTTTGGGAATCAACGGCATCGATTATCATTTCTCCGTCTTCGACAAGCACCCGGAATGGGTGGCCGAAGCCCACGAACTGGGCATGGTCGTCAATGTCTGGACCGTCGATCAGGAAGCCGATATCGTCCGGATGCTCGGACTGGGCTGCGACCACATCACCACCAACGAACCGGAACTGGCGGCACGGCTGATCGCCGAATTTGTGTCCAATCCCAATCCAGCAGGGAAGGAAGCTCGTCCCACGAAGTAATCTCCTTGGGCGGCTCCGGCTCCGGCAGCCGGTCCGGCACGAAAGGCGCCCGCCGGGGCACCAGCTCCGGCACAGCGTCGGGGTTCAGCCGGCCATAGGCCGCATTCATGGTCTCCTCCGTGATGGAATACTGCAGGTTGACGGGACGTCCCGGATCCTGCAGGTTGTGTTCGAACAGCCACTGATAGAGCTCGGGCAGATAGAAGACCCGGGCCAGTTCGGAATGGCCGCACGCCGGCTGGTCGTAGATCAGCCGCGTCCCCTTGCCGCTGTCGTAAAGCTGCTTGACCAGCGTCGCCGAATAGGAAACGGCCGTCACCGTGTCGCGGAAACCGTGGATGATCCAGAGCGGCACTTCCGACAGGCCGGAAATCGAGGGCTCGGCATAGCCGCCGCACATCGCCAGCGCAGCCGCCACCTTATGGGGATAGTGGTGCACCATCTTCAGGGTGCCCCACCCGCCCATACTCATTCCGATCACGTAGAAGCGGTTGGTGTCGCAGGGGAACTTCCGGTTCACGAACTCCACCACATGGTCGAGCTTTTCGGCCTCCCAGCCCACGACGGACGTCTGCGGCGCGATGACCACCGCATCGAGCGGCAGGCCGCGGCGGATGGCGTCGACAGTCCCGTAGCGCAGCACGTCGTTCAGGTCGTCGCCGCACAGGCTCTTGCCGTGCAGGAACAGGACGGTCGGCAGCGGTGTCGAACAGGTATCCGCGCCCGCGGGCAGATAAAGCAGGAAATTATAGCCGTCCGGCACCGAATCGCGATAGGACCACAGCACCTGTGCCCGGACCGGCAGAAAGCCGGCCAGCAGCGTCAGCAGCAGGATCGAACGGCGGAGTCTCATCATTTGTAGCGGATTTCAAAGATATCGACGGCGTTGCCGCCGCCGGAAGGACGGGCCTGGGACGTCGAGAGCAGATACTTGCCGTCCTGGGAAAGGTCGAGACCCACCGGATAGGAGTCGGCGTCGAGCGTTCCCACCAGGGTCATCGTGCGGGTATCGACCACGGCGATCTTGCTCGAGAAATTGCAGGCCGCAAAAATGAAACGGCCGTCGGGCGAGGCCACGATGGTGCGGGCGCCCGCGGGCACCTTGCAGCTTTCCCAGTCGGTCAGCGTGACCGTGGTGTGCTTTTCGTCGAGCCCGTCGATGGATTCCAGAATGCGGCTCAACGGAATCCGCTGGACATATCCCTTGTTGTTGATGCTCAGATAGATGTATTCGCCGCTGAGAATCAGATGCCGCAGGTTCGACATCATCCCGAGGATGCGGCCCAGGTACCGGTCGTTCTGCAGGTCGATGACCGCGATGCCGCCGCCGGCGCCCATGCAGCCCACCAGCAGATAGCGGCCGTCGGGCGTGAACAGCGTGCCGCGCAGGCAATAGCCGCTGCCGGCGTCGCGGTTGACGGAGACGGTGCGGCTGTAGTTGAGCTTGAGCTTATAATCCACGATGTGGCACGACACATAGTGCCAGCGCGTGGGATCGTTGCCGGAAATGTCCAGCAGGCCCACCGTATTGTCGCCCCAATGCGTCACCGCGATCCGGTTCCCGTCGGGAGACGTGGCGATCATTTTGGGGAGCGGGCCGGTCTCGAAAATGCGGACGATGGTATCGCGTTGCGTGTCGATGACGGCCATCGCGGAAGGATCCTGCGCGTTGATATCATAGGAGCGGCGGTAATAGGGCACCCAGAGATAGCGTCCGTTGTGCGAGAAGGTGCTTTCGACCGGCTTGCCGGAGAAGGTCCAGGGATCCTTGTAGGTATAGTTGAACGGGAAGAGGCCGCTGGACGGCGCCCAGAGGGCAAGATGCGTGCTGTCGAAGGCGTGGTGGATGACCTTCAGCTTGCGGCCGGTGGCGAAATCGAAGGCCACGGTGCGCATTCCTTCCAGGGAGTTGACGTAGTACTTGTACCCGGCGGGATGGATGTTCACCGACTTGGGCGACAGGACGTCGACGTCCTGCGTCGCAGCGGGGCCGCCCGGGTAGTTTTGCTTCCGCGTCAGGAAAGTGACGGTGATGGACGGGGCGTCGAGCCGCGTCTCCCCGGGCTTGGGGTGCACCACCGGCGGCTGCTGCGCAGCGGCAGCGGCGGTCAGGAAGAGGAGAAGGAATAGCAGGGTCTTCTTCATCGTTAATCTATAAACCCCGCCAGAAATGCTCCTGACGGGGTTTGAAGTGGTGCCACCGGGATTTGAACCAGGGACACACGGATTTTCAGTCCGTTGCTCTACCAACTGAGCTATGGCACCTTGTGTTTCGAGTGGGAGTGCAAAGGTAAGGATTTTTTTCTTTCTGCAAAAAATAATGTTATTTTCGCAGAAGATTCTGTGAAAAAACGACGCCATGACCGGGGAGAAGCGCTACGTGGAGGTGTTGCTACCTCTTAAATTAAAGGAAAGACTGACGTACCGTCTGCCGGAGGGGTGGACGGCGGAGGCCGGGTGCTGGGTGCAGGTGCCGTTGCGCGGGCATCCGGCGCTCGGGATCGTGACGGGCGTCAGCGACCACGCGCCGGTGGGCAAGCCGCTTTCGGCGATCGGCGAAGTGGAGGCGCTTCCGGATGCGCCGGGTGTCGGCGCCGCCGAACTGGCGTTCTGGCAGATGGTGGCCGATTATTATCTCTGTACGCCCGGCGAGGTGTTCCGCGCGGCCTGCAACGTGGGGCTGCAGCGCCAGATCCTGCAGGCCGGAAAACCCCGGCACAAAGCCCGGAAAAAGAAAGCCGCCCAAAACGGAGAAGCCGAACCGCCGCTAAAGGCTTTGTCGGAAGCGCAGCAGCAGGCCCTGGACCAGACGCGTGAAGGCTTCGCCCGGCATAAACCCGTGCTGCTGTTCGGCGTCACGGGCAGCGGCAAGACCGAAATCTATCTCCACCTGGCCGCCGAAAGTCTGCGCGCCGGGCGCGACGTCCTCTTCCTCGTCCCCGAGATCGCGATGTCCAAACAGCTTCAGCAGCGGCTGGAAGCCGTCTTCGGCGACGCCCTGCTGGTCTTCCATTCCCGGACGACCGTGCCCCAGCGCTACGCCGTCATAGACACCCTCCGCCGCGACCCGGCGCCCCGCATCGTGCTGGGCACCCGCTCCGCCGTGTTCCTCCCCTTCCGGAACCTGGGCCTGGCCGTCGTCGACGAAGAGCACGACCGCTCGTATAAACAGGATGACACCGCGCCCCGTTACAACGGCCGCGACGCGGCCCTGATGCTGGCCGCCCTGCATAAGGCAGATATCGTGCTGGGCAGCGCCACGCCCTCCTGCGAGGCGCTCTATAATGTGGAAACGCACAAATTCGTCCGGGCCGACCTGCCGGAACGCTATCACGGCGGGCAGGATCCCCGCGTGGAAATCATCGATACCGCCCAGGCGCGCCGGCTCGGCAATATGCAGGGCTCCTTCTCGCGGAAACTGCTCAAGGAGATGGACGCCACCCTCCGGGCGGGCCGGCAGATCCTGGTCTTCCGCTCTCGGCGGGCCTATGCCCCCGTGGTGCAGTGCGAAGCCTGCGGCGAAGTGGTCCGCTGCCCGCACTGCCACGTGCCGCTGAGCTACCACAAATTCAACAGCACGCTATCCTGCCATTACTGCGGGTACCATCGCCCCTTCACCCTGCGCTGCCCGTCCTGTGGCGAAACGGCCCTGATGGAGCGCGGCGCCGGCACGGAAAAAATCGAGGAAGAACTGCGGGACGCCTTCCCGGACCGGACGATCGCCCGGTTCGACGCCGACACGACGGAAAGCAAGGCGGCCGAAGAGAAAATGATCCGCGACTTCGCGGAAGGGCGCATCGACATCCTGGTCGGCACCCAGATGATTACCAAAGGTTTCGATTTCGAGCGGCTCGCCCTGACCGTCATCGTGCGGGCCGACAGCCTGTTCGCGGTGCCCGATTTCCGCAGCGACGAGCGCGCATTCCAGCTGCTTACCCAGCTGATGGGCCGCTCGGGCCGGCGCGGCGAGCAGGGCCGTCTCGTCATCCAGACCGACCAGCCCGAGCATCCGGTGATCGGGCGGCTGCTGCATCCCACGCAGGAATCGGTCGACGCGGCCGGCCTGCTGGCGGAGCGCAAGGCCTTCCGCTATCCGCCTTTCGTGCGGATGATCTGCATTACGGTAAAAGACCGGTACGAAGGCCGGGTATGGAATGTCTGCCGGCTCATCAAGGAAGCGGCCGATTCGCTCGGCATCGCCGACATCGCCGGCCCGGTGACGCCGCCCGTCGACAGGGTGGCGGACGAACATATCGCGCAATTCTGGATTAAACTCCCGCGCAACCGCTCCCTGGCGGACACGAAGAAAGCCCTCTATGAGCGCATCGACCGCATCGACCGCGACTTCAAGGGGCACACGACGATCCAGATCGACGTCGATCCCGCTTAATTGTCCCGGATTTTCTGATAGGCCAGGCGCTCGGCGCCGGAGGCCACGTGGATGATTCCGCAGTAACGGAAGCCGTAGCGCGTGATCAGGTGCTGCATGATCCGGTTGTCGCGGTGCGTGTCGATCCGGATGTTCGGATGCTGGGCGAAACACCAGTCCAGGATGGCGTCGAAGATGCCGTGGGCGGCCGGATAGCTCCCGATGCGATGGACGACATAATACGGCAGGGTATCGTCCAGCCAGGCCCCGTCTTCGATGACCGAATACGTGGGCTCCGGCGACGGCAGGAAGGCGAAATAGGCCACGAGGGTCCCGTCGTCTTCCACGACGTAGCCCCCGCCGCGGGCCAGGTCGCCTTCCACCACAGCGGCAGAAGGATACCCGTCGACCCACTGGTGCGGATTGCCGGTTTCGCACATAAAAATCCTGGCGGCCGCAAGGACCGCCAGGATGCTTTCCAGATCCGTCGCTTGCGCAGGGCGGATGGTTCTCATCATACTATCCTCCGAAATTGTCGTACAGGATGCTTTCCGGCGCGACGCCGAGGGAATCCAGCAGGTTCACGACGGAGGAGACCATCATCGGCGGACCGCACATGAAGTACTTGATGTCCTCGGGAGCCTCGTGGTTCTTGAGGTAGGTCTCGTTCATCACGTTGTGGACGAAACCGGCGGTGTACTTCACGCCCGCCGCATCGGCGGCCGGGTCGGGACGGTCGAGGGCCAGGTGGAAGTGGAAGTTCGGGAATTCCTTCTCGATCTCCGCGAAGTCTTCGAGGTAGAAAGCCTCGACGAGGGCGCGGGCGCCGTAGAAGAAGTGGACTTCCTTCTTGGTCTTGAGCGTCTTGAACAGGTGCATGATGTGGCTGCGGAGCGGGGCCATGCCGGCGCCGCCGCCCACGAAGATGTATTCCTGGCTGTCGGGATCGTCCTTCGGGAGCAGGAACTCGCCGTAAGGACCGCTGATCCACACCTTGTCGCCCGGCTTGCGGGAGAAGACGTAGGTGGAGGCGATGCCCGGAGGCACGGGCAGCATCTTGAACACGCCCTTCGGCTGGCTGCGGTCGAACGGCGGCGTGGCGATACGCACGTTGAGCTTGATGACGTTCTTTTCGGCCGGATACGAGGCCATGGAGTAGGCGCGGATGGTCGGCACGGTGTTCTTGTGCTTGAGGTCGAAGAACCCGTATTTCTCCCAGTCGCCCCGGTAGATCGGATCGACGTCCATGTCGGCGAAGTTGACGTCGTACTCGGGAATGTCGATCTGGATGTATTCACCGCTCTTGAACTCGATGTTCTCGCCTTCCGGCAGCCGGACGGTGAACTCCTTGATGAAGGTGGCCACGTTCTTGTTGGAGATGACCTCGCACTCAAGTTTCTTGACGCTGAGCGCGGAGTCGGGCACCTGGATCTTGAGGTTGTCCTTGACCTTCACCTGGCAGCCGAGGCGCCAGTTGTCGGCGATCTGCTTGCGGGTGAAGAAGCCGACCTCGGTGGGGAGGATCGATCCGCCGCCTTCGAGGACCTGGCACTTGCACTGGCCGCAGTTGCCCTTGCCGCCGCAGGCGGAGGGCAGGAAGATCTTCTGTTCGGCGAGGGTGTTGAGCAGCGAGCCGCCCTGCGGCACGTCGAGCACCTTCTTGCCGTCATTGATATCGATCTTGACCGTTCCCGAAGGGGTGAGTTTCGTCTTGATGAAGAGGAGCAGGGCCACGAGGATGAGCGTGACCACGACAATCACGAGAATTGCTGCAAGAATCGTATTGGTCATAATCTTTCCTCCTTCCTTACAGTGAAATACCCATGAACGTCATAAAGGCCATACCCATCAGGCCCACCACCATGAAAGTGATGCCCAGACCCTTGAGCGGGGCGGGAACCTTCGAGTAGGCGAGTTTCTCGCGGATGGCGGCCAGGGCCACGATGGCCAGCCACCAGCCGATGCCGGAGCCGAGCGCATAGACGGCGGCCTCGCCGCAGTTGAGGAACTCGCGCTGCTGCATGAAGAGCGAACCGCCGAGGATCGCGCAGTTCACGGCGATCAGCGGCAGGAAGATACCCAGCGAGGAGTAGAGCGCCGGCAGGAACTTCTCGACCACCATCTCGACGATCTGCACGAAGGCGGCGATCACCGCGATGAAGAGGATGAAGCTCAGGAAGCTCAGGTCCACGTCGGCAAAGCGTTCACCCAGCCAGGAGAGCGCTCCGGGCTGCAGCACGTACTTGTTGAGCAGGTAGTTGAGCGGCAGCGTGCACAGGAGCACGAAAATCACAGCAATACCCAAACCGTTTGCTGTCTTGACATTTTTGGATACCGCCAGGTATGAGCACATACCCAGGAAGTATGCAAAAATCATATTGTCAACGAAAATTGACTTTACGAACAAGCTGATGTATTCCATAATCGATTTGAGTTAGGTGTTATTTCTCCTGCAGATCTTTCTGGATGGAGCGCTGGACCCAGACGATGCAGCCCAGGAGGATCAGCGCCATCGGCGGAAGGATCACGAGGTTGTTGGGAACATAGCTTGCAGGCAGGACGCGGAAACCGAAGAGGGTACCGCTGCCGAGCAATTCACGGAAGAAGGCCACGATGATCAGGATCAGGCCGTAGCCGGCTCCGTTGGCCAGACCGTCGAGGAGCGAGGGGATGGGCTTGTTGCCCAGGGCGAAGGCCTCGATGCGGCCCATCACGATACAGTTCGTAATGATCAGGCCGATGTAGACCGACAGCTGCTTGTCGACGGCGTAGGCATACGCCTTGAGCACCTGGTCGACGAGGATCACCATCAGGGCGACCACGACCAGCTGCACGATGATGCGCACGCGGTTGGGGATCGAATTGCGGAGCAGGGAGACCACCAGGCTCGAAAGCCCGGTGACGATGATCACCGAAAGGGCCATCACGCAGGCGCCCTTGAGCTGGACCGTGACGGCCAGCGAAGAGCAGATACCGAGCACGAGCACCGTGATCGGGTTCCCCTTGAAAATGGGGTTCAACAAGGTTTTCTTGAGTTCTTCGTTCATGGCTTAACCCTCCTGATGATTGTGTTGGTGATTGTGGTCGTGACCGTGATCGTGGTCATGATCGTGGTCGCAGTCGGCGCATTCATCGCCGTCGCAGCAGCAGCAATCCTCTTCCACGGCGGCGCCCGCTTTCTTCTGCAGGAACGGGATGTAGGCACCCAGCCAGGTGTCCAGCGCGGCGTCCAGGCCGTTGCAGGTCATCGTGGCACCGGTGATCGCGTCGATCTTGGAAGCGTCGCCGGCGGGAGCGCCGCCCTTGACGATGTCAAACGGGTTGTCGGCATGCTCGAAATCGACCTTCTTGCCTTTGAACTGCTCACGGAACCAGACTTCGTCCTTGATCTTGGCACCCAGACCGGGCGTCTCGCTCTCGTGGTCGAAATAAGCGCCCACGATTTCGGTGCAGTCGGCATTGAAGGCGATGTAGCCCCAGATCGGGCCCCACAGGCCGGCGCCGTAGCAAGGGATCACGTTGATTTCGGCTCCGTCTTTCTCGAAGACATAGACCGGAAGCGCAGGATTGCCGGAAGCGATGTTCTTGTTCTCGGCCTTCAGGTTGTCCTGCAGTTCGATGGAGCTGACCTCCGTCTCGAGTTCGTCGGTCTTGTTGCCGGCGGCGTCGATCAGGAAAGCGGTCTTGATATTGTCGCTGTACATCGAAAGGATCTGGTCGTTGCTGTTCTTGGCCAGGTCTTCCTTGCTGGCGAAACCGGCGGCCGTCAGCATCTGGCTGATGGTTTCCGCCTTGATGTTCGCCTGCTGCCTGGGCTTGAGCGCCATCGCGGCAAGGGCCAGGATGGCAGCCGCTATCACGACGACGATCGTCGTGTAGACAATGGTATATACGTTATTGTTTGTATTCATCGCTAGACGGTTTTAGCCCGCCCCAGGCGGCGTTTGACATTGGCGTTGACCACATAGTGGTCGATCAGCGGAGCGAAGGTGTTCATCAGCAGGATGGCGAGCATCATGCCCTCGGGATAACCCGGGTTGAACAGACGCACCGTGATGCAGAGCGCACCGATCAGGAAACCGTAGATCCACTTGCCGGTCTCGGTCTGCGCCGAAGTGACCGGATCGGTGGCCATGAACACGGTACCGAAGGCGAAGCCGCCGAGGAGCAGCTGCTCCCAGCAGGGGATGTCGGTCACGCCGCCGATCTGGCCGAGCCAGCCCACGAGCAGGGCGCCGAGCACGGAAGAACACATGATCTTCCAGCTGGCCACGCCCGTGCAGAGCAGGATCAGCGCACCGATCAGGATGGCGATGACGCTCGTCTCACCCACGGCACCCGGGATGTCGCCCAGGAACAGGTTCCAGGCACTGGTGCCGGCAGCGGACAGGCCGTCGAGCGAAGCGTGGGACAGCGGCGTGGCGCCCGAGAGCGCATCGACCACTTCCCCGCCCTTCCAGGGCGTGCCGCCCTCGAGGGCCTTGCTCAGACCGCCGACCCAGACCGAGTCGCCGGACATCTTGCTCGGATAGGAGAAGAACAGGAAGGCACGCGCCAGCAGCGCGGGATTCCAGATGTTCATACCGGTACCGCCGAAGACTTCCTTGCCGATGATCACGGCGAAGGCCACGGCGATGGCCAGCATCCACCACGGCACGTCGACCGGCACGATGAGCGGAATGATGAAACCGCTCACCAGGTAACCCTCGCTTACCTCGTGGCCCTTCATCTGGGCGGAAGCGAACTCGATGCCCAGGCCCACGATATAGGATACCAGATAGAGCGGGATGATCTTCACGAAACCGTACCACACCATCTGCCAGAATCCCCAGCCGAGGCCGAACACCTTGCTGTGCTGGAAGCCCAGGTTCCAGATGCCGAAGAGCAGGGCCGGAACCAGCGCCAGCACGACGATGATCAGGAGACGTTTCAGGTCGACGCAGTCCTTCACGTGCGTGCCGCCTTTGCCCGTAGTGCGGTTCGGCACGAAGAAGAAGGTCTCGAATGCGTCGAACGCGGAATGGAGCCAACTCAGTTTTCCGCCTTCGGAAAAGGTCGGACGCACTTTATCGAAAAAATTCTTTGCCATACGCGTTTCCTCCTTACATTTCTTTCATCATCAGTTCGATGCCCTTGCGCACGATGTCCTGGATGGCGATCTTCGAAGGACAGACATACTCGCAGAGCGCGACATCCTCCTCGATCACCTCATAGATACCCAGCTGTTCCATCTTGTCGAGGTCGCCGGCCAGGCAGGCCTTGAACAGGTAGAGCGGATAGATATCCATCGGAAGCACCTTGCCATAGACATCGTTCATCAGGAACGGACGCTCACCGCCGTTCTCGTTGGTGTCCATATCGTATTTCTTGTGGCGCAGGAAGGCCGGATAAGCACGTGACACCGAGAATTTCTTGCTGCGGAAAGGATTGATCCATCCGAACATCTCGTAGTAATTGCCTTCCTTGAGCAGGCTCACCTGGTCGTCGTAGAAGCCCAGGAAGCCGTCGGCACCGACCGCCTCGCCGGAAAGGACGTCGCCGCTGACGACGCGGACGTCACCTTCGCCGAAGAAGGCGGAGAGGTCTTTCATGCACACACCTGCGGGAACCTCGGCATACGAAGGGTTCACGGCGGCGGGACCGGCCACGGCGATGATGCGACGGTCGTCGTAGACGCCCTTGAGGAAGAGTCGTCCGATGACGGCCACCAGCGGCAGATCGACGGTCCAGACCACTTCACCCTTGTTGATCGGGCTGATGTGGTTGATCTGGACACCTACGTTGCCGGCCGGATGCGGGCCTTCAAACTGGTGGAAGATGACACCGGTGAGTTTGTGGAACTCACTGCCGGCATAATTCTTCGCGGAAAGGGAGAAATGGACGCCTCCCTTGGTCAGCCGGCCCAGCGCATCGATGCCGGCCTGCACGGCCGCCATCTCGTCTTTGAGCGTGAAGTCGCGGTCCGCGCCGAGCGGAGCCGTGTTCATTCCCGAAATGAAAATGGCTTTGGGTTCCGCCTCGGGATCCGCCACCGTGCCGTACGGGCGCTGCTTGAGGCAGGGCCACAGGCCGCACTGGAGGAGGAGGTCGGTCATCCCCTTCTTGTCGAGCGAGGAAATCTTGGGCACGTCGAACCGGACCGATTCGTTCTTTCCGTCGGCTTTCACCGTGACGGCAAGCAGCTTGCGCTTGTCACCGCGCACGACCGCCTCGACCGTTCCGCTGACCGGCGAGCAGAATACCATCGCGGTATTCTTCTTGTCGGCAAACAGCGGCGTTCCGGCCTTCACGGGATCGCCTTCCTTCACCAGGAGGCGGGGAACCATTCCACGGAAATCAGTCGGTTTGACAGCCACCAGACCCGGAGCGACACGCCTGGTCACCTCGCAAAGGGCCGCCCCCGCAATGGGAAGGTCGAGGCCCTTCTTCAATCTGATTTGATCTGACATTAGATATTTGGTTAATAATTAATATGTTGCTATAGTCCGACAAAGTTACTCATAAATTATCACTAAAAAAAGTGAAATGTTCGCTTTTCACTGACTATCTTTGTAGTGTTATGAATAATAAGCAAACAGACCTGTTCGAAGGGTTGAACAGCGCGCAGAAAGCCGCTGTACTGTGCACGGAAGGGCCTTCGCTGATCATCGCGGGAGCCGGTTCCGGAAAGACGAGGGTGCTGACCTGCCGGGTCGCACACATTCTGGAGGGAGATTGCAGGCCTGGTGAGGTTATGGCCCTGACATTCACCAAGAAAGCGGCCGGAGAGATGAAGGAGCGCGTAGCGCAGCTGGTAGGAGAACGGAAAGCCCGCTGGATCCAGATGGGCACGTTCCACTCGATTTTCATCCGTTTCCTGCGGGAATACGCCGACCTGCTCGGTTACCCCGCACACTTTACGATCTACGACCAGACCGATTCCCGCAGCCTGATCAAACAATGCGTCAAGGAACTGGAACTGGACGACAAGTACTACAAGCCGGCCGTGGTTCAGAGCATCATTTCGATGGCCAAGAACAGCCTGGTGACGGTCGGCGCCTATCGGAACGACGTCGAAACGGCCGAAAGGGACCGGGCGGCACGCCGGCCGCGCCTGGCCGACGTCTACGAACTGTACCAGAAGAAATGCCTGGCGGCCGGGGCGATGGATTTCGATGACATCCTGCTGCAGATGAACATCCTGCTCAAACGTTTTCCGGAGGCCTGCGCCTCCATCGCGGGACGCTTCCGCTACATCCTCGTGGACGAGTACCAGGACACGAACCACGCCCAGTATATCATCCTGCGCCGGCTGGCCGAGCCGCACCACAACCTCTGCGTAGTGGGCGACGATTCCCAGAGCATCTACGGATTCCGGGGCGCCCGCATTGAGAACATCCTCCGCTTCAAGAAAGACTATCCCGAGGCGAAAGAGTTCCGGCTGGAGCAGAACTACCGTTCCACACAGACCATCGTGGAAGCGGCCAACAGCCTGATCGCGCACAACGAGCGGCGGCTCCGGAAGGAATGCTTCTCCCGGGCCGGCGTCGGCGAGAAAATCGGCGTCATCAAGGCCTATACCGACAGTGAAGAGGCCCATCTTGTGGCCTCGTCGATCATCGAACGCATCTACGCCACGAAGGCATCGTACGATTCCTTCGCAATCCTCTACCGGACCAATGCCCAGTCGCGGGCCTTCGAGGAGGCCCTCCGCAAACGGAACCTTCCCTACCGCATCTACGGCGGGCATTCGTTCTATGAACGGGCCGAAATCAAGGATATGCTGGCTTATTTCAAACTCGCCGTAAATCCGCAGGACAACGAGTCCTTCCGCCGGGTGATCAACGCACCCGCCCGCGGCATCGGAGACACGACGATGGAGCGTCTCACGGCCGCCGCGGCCGCGGCCGGCTGCCCGCTTTACAACGCACCGCTGCTCGAGAACGAAAAACTCTACGCCGCCGGGCTGAAAGATGCCGTCATCCGGAAACTTCGCGATTTCGTGGCAATGATGGAGCCGCTCGCCGAACGGACGGAAAAGGCCGACTGCTACGACCTTGCCGTAGCCATCGGCAACGCGTCGGGTTATCTGCTCGCGCTCAGGAACGACACGTCGCCCGAAGGAATCGCCCGCTTCGAGAACGTGGAGGAACTCTTCAACAGCATCAAGGAGTACAGCGAAGAAGAAGCGGAAATGCGCCAGATCCTCTCCGATGACGGCGAAGCGCCGGTCGGGACGACCGTCACGCTGGGCGACTATCTCGAAAACATCTATCTGCTTAGCGAAGCCGAGAAAGACGACACCCAGGACCCCGACCGCGACCAGACCAACAAGATCGTGTTGATGACGGTCCACGCCGCAAAAGGCCTGGAGTTCCCTTACGTGTATGTGGCGGGAATGGAAGAGAATCTCTTCCCTTCGGAAAGTATGAACGATACGGCCGACAAGATCGAGGAGGAGCGCCGTCTCTTCTACGTCGCTCTGACCCGGGCGCAGAAGGCCGTGACGGTCTCCTATGCCCAGAACCGGCGCAAATGGGGCAGCGAAGAGTCGAACCGGCCTTCCCGTTTCCTCCGGGAAATCGACCGGAAATACTATGCCGTGGAACCCGACACCGACAACAACCGCTACGACCCGTTCCCGCAGACCAGGTTCCGCCAGTCCGATTTCCAGACCTACCGGCAGCCGCAGGAGCAACGCCCTCTGCAGCGGCCGGTCCGTCCGGCGCCCGTCGCTTCCACGCATACGCCCAGCCCGGGATTCGCCCCTTCGCCCGTCGCCGCACTTCAGGTCGGACAGCGGGTGGAACACGACCGTTTCGGCTTCGGAATTATCCTGTCTATGGAAGGCGACGGCTCTAACCGCAAAGCAGTCGTCGATTTCGAAAACGGTGGCCAGAAAACACTTCTGCTAAAATTTGCTAAACTTCGCATCGTCTAGGCGATGACACGCAAAAACGATGGCACAGGTTTTGCAATATTTCGCCTTGAAGTTTTTCATAGTTTAAGTTTAAGTTTAGGTTAGTAGCAAGGGTTGGTTTCCGGCAGGAACCAGCCCTTGTGAATTAAAGCCGGTCTCCGAAGAAAACAGCGTTGGTCAGGATGTGATTCGTACCGAGCCAGTAGGCACGGTAGGCGAAGTCTTCCTGGATGTAAAGGATGCGTCCTTCCCCGGCGCGTTTGACGGCGACGATGGGAGCGCCGGCGAAACGGGCCAGATTCTCCGGCGTCACATAGCCGGAACGATAGGGTTCCGCGCCATAGCGCAGCAGCACTTCGGCGTCCGGCGCTACGGTCCAGACCGTCGCCGATCCCTTGAAGACATCGATATCCTGCTGCCGGTAACCCCAGAAGAGCGGACTGTCGGGATGCGTCATTTCCGCATTGAGCACCAGACCGCTGATGCCGCCGCCGGTCTCCGCCGTCACGCTGTCGCCGCCGATGATGCCGGAGACCTCGTGGGCCTGGCCCAGCAGGATCAGCGTGCCGCCGCCTTCCACCCAGTCGGAGAGCCTCTTCCAGGCTTTCGCATCCGCTTTCTCCACCGGCACGCCGCCCGAGAAAACCATCACGTCGTAACGGTCGATTTCGAAACGTCCGCCTGCGAAGGTATCGAAATCCACGAGCGAATGGTTCATCGCAAAGTGGAAGTCCAGCATATGCCAGAGCGATCCCTGCTGGCTGGAAGCGCCCGTATCGGTAATGATTGCGGTACGCGGCTGACGGACCGCCGAGCGTTCCTTAACATAGGAGTCGAGGGTCTTCCGACGGCCGGCAGCCAGCGCGGTCACGTCCACGGCACACTCGGCCGCCAGTGCAGATACGACGTCATACAGTGCCGGCGCATCGTAAGGCTGGTCCGCTGCCGGGACGACCAGCACGCCTTCGGGCGTAACCTCCACCCGGATACCCTGACGCTGGAGTGCGGCGATCATAAACGGCGCATAAAACTCCGCGGGATCGAACGTGTACCCCAGCGGGCTTTCCCCGCCGGTCACACGGCCGGCGGGCAGGACAGCCTCCGTGAGCGGGGCACCGACGGCGGGCGCCTGGGCCGTCGTTTCATACTGCAGATTGTACGCACGGGCGGGCGACCAGGTGGAAATGTCATAGAACTTGTCGTCCATAAACTCCGTAATATCCTCGAAAACCCCTTTTACCTTGTAATAGTGCTTCTGGCGGAAGGGTACGAAATACTGTCCTTCCACGCCCTGCACCGGAAAGACCTCGATCTCGTGAAGCAGCAGGTTTTCCAGGAAATTGAAGGCGATGCCCCGGTTTCCGCGGGCGTCGAATACGTAACCCGCCGCAGGGTCCTTCGCTGCCGTTCGGGCCGCCTCCTGATAGAAGCGGCGCTGGTAATCCTTGAGATGCCGGGCGTTGGCCACGGAGGCATTGAGAACGCCCGCCGCCGCCAGGCCGTGCCAGCGGACCGTCTCGCCGAAGGTATGGATCCCGTGCTCGCCGAAATCGCGCAGATGTCCGCGCGGCGAGGAAAGCTCGTGCAGGATGCACACGGAGCCCTGGATGTCGCCGTAACAGGCACCCTTGCCGATAAAATAATCGTCATAGCCGCGTCCGGAGAAATACGGAACGGCGATCGAATCCAGATAGTGGCGGGTCGTCTCGCTGATCGTGCGCGTCAGATCCTGGTTCTCCTGCGGAATATACTTGTAAGTACGGTTGGGATCGCCCGGACTGAAATAATAGAGACCGCTGCGTGCGCTGCCCATCTCGTGCAGGTCGAGCAGGACGTTCGGCATCCAGCGTTCATACATTGTCACCAGATTGCGTCCTTCCGGATACTGTGCCGTAAGCCAGTCGCGGTTGGTGTCCATCCAGTAATGGTTGGCCCGGGAGGAAGGCGACGCCTCGTGATACTCGCGGGCCTGGTTGTCGAGGAAATGGTGTACGCTCGAATTGGCGTTCACCCAGGTCGCGAACCGGCTCATCCCGTCGGGATTCTGGGCCGGGACGACGAGCAGCACCGTATGTTCCAGCATTTCCACCACGGCGGCATCCTCCGCCGCGGCATAAAAGAACATCACGGCCAGCAGAGCCTGGGCACCGGAAATCTCGTTGCCGTGGATCGTGGCCCGAAGATCCACCACCAGCGGCATCCGCTCCAGGTCGAGCGTCTCCGACACGGAAGTATCGGTCACTTTCAGATGCTCCAGGCGTATATCCTCGAGCCGGCGCTGGTTGGCGGGCGACGTGATGCAGACCTGGAGGAACTGCCGGCGCTCGAAAGTATAACCGAAGCGTTCCACGGAAACCCGGTCGGACACGCCGGCCAGATAATCCACATAACGCGTGATGTCGCCCCAGTCGGCCAGACGCTCGTCGAGTTCAAAGCCCAGGAAAGCCTGGGGCGGCAGAATGCCGGGATTGTAACGTACACCCGAAACGGGCAGGTAATACTCCACGGAAGAGGCGGGTGAAGGCTGGGCCGGGAGTTTTCCCGGCTGGGCGGACGCCTGCGGCGCCGCAAGGAGCAGCGGCAGCAATCCGGCTGCCAGTCTGACAAGATGACGGAACGATATCATAGGGCAATATTTTTTCGGATACGGCGGGCATTGGGCAGCAGGCTGTTGGTACGGCCGCCAAGGTTCTTGACGAAGCCCAGCCCCAATCCCTTATATGTCAGCAGCAAATAACCGAGGGGGGCATCGGGGAGCGCAATCGGCTCCTTGGAGAGGAAACGCAGGGCATCTTCGCGCGACACTTCGACCGGCTCGTAAAGGAGGCCCTCGACGCCCTCCCGGCGGACCGCCAGCGCGAAATCCGCCTCCGGCACCAGGTCCCGTCCTTTCCGCACGGCCGCGGCCGTACCTGAAACGATGACCTTCAGATGCTTCTCCAACCGGGGAAGTTCCGCTGCAAGAGAGTCGGACACCTGCTTGACCAGATCTTTTCTCACCAGTGTCTTCATCGCCGGCCCTCCTTTCGGATCAAAGCTGCAAAAAAACCTTCTCCCCGGTCTTCCCCGGGGTAAAAATGCCGCATTTCAAGGCACGCTCCTTTCAGCTCCGAACAGATCCAGTCCACATTGTCTTCGTCTTCCGAACGGTTGAACGTACAAGTCGAATAGATCAGGAATCCGCCGGGCATCAGCGCAGGCCATACATCGCCCAGGATGCGGCGCTGCCGTGCCGCACAAAGCCGCACGGTGTCGGGCGACCACTCCGCCACGGCCCGTTCGTCTTTGCGGAACATTCCCTCGCCGGAGCAGGGCGCGTCGGCTACGACGACATCGAAATATCCGCGCATCGCCGGGAAGGCCGAAGGGTCGGACTGGGTCACGGCCACGTTGGAACAGCCCCAGCGCGCCACATTTTCCGCGAGGACCGTGGCGCGGGCGGGCACCACCTCGTTGGCCACCAGCAGCGATGTTTCATCCAGGTGCGAAAGCAGCTGCGTGGTCTTTCCGCCGGGGGCGGCGCACAGGTCGAGCACCCGCAGGCCCGTCCGCCGGCCGATGTGCTGCAGAGCCTGTTCAAAAAGGCTCCCCGCATACATCGAGGAGGCTTCCTGCACATAGTAGGCGCCGCAATGGAACAACGGATCGAGCGTGAACGACGGCCTGCCATTCAGGTAGAATCCCTCTTCCGGCGCCCAGGGAACCGCATCGCCGGCCAGTGCGCCGAAATGCGCCCGCAAGTCTCCGAGCGTAAACTTGAACGGATTGACACGTACCGAAACTTCCGGCTCCCGAGACAGCGCCGACAGGATCCGGTCTGCCCGAAGGGGCCCCAGACTTTCGCGCATACCGTTGATAAATTCCGCAGGAAACATTACTTTTGCAGCCGCTGAAGAACAAAGATAGCAAAAAATGCAGAACGTTTACTTCGAACGGGAGCGCATCGTCGTGGACGACGCCGATTTTCCCGAATTCTGTTCCCACTTCACGGAGGTTCCCGCCGGCGGCGGTCTTGTCCGCAACCGGGAGGGAAAGTACCTGCTCATTTACCGGCACAATCTGTGGGACCTTCCCAAGGGCAAACAGGAACCGGACGAGGACATCGCGTCCTGCGCCCTGCGCGAAGTCTGCGAAGAGACCGGCCTGCACGACCTTACGCTCGGCAAACTGATCTGTATCACCCATCACACTTATAAAGTATTCGGCGTAAAGGTCCTCAAGCATACGTACTGGTACGAGATGACGGACGGGCGGGAAGAACCGCTCCTTCCCCAGACGGAAGAAGACATCACGCGGGCCGAATGGGTAGAAAAAAAGCGCCTCCCGGAGTATCTGGAAGGCACTTATCCCTCGATCGTCGAGGTATTCGTCAACGCAGGTCTGTTATGATCGTGTCGTCCCCGAAACTTTCGGGATCGATGATGAAGAATGTAGCCGACCAGGGTTCGGCCACCTCCTTGATGCCGGTCAGGGTAATCGTGTAGGTATCGTAAGCCACCACGGCCGTCCCGTCGGCAGCCCTGCTCACCTTGATTTCCTGCAGGAAAGACACGTCGTTTTTCTCGACCACCAGTTCGTCGCTGCCGGGCGAATAGATCCACCGGTCCTTGCCGTTGCAATAGACCTGCATCCAGTCGGTTTCCAGACGGTAGCAATCGTCCTGCACATAACCCTTGCCTTCGGCCACGGTCTTGCCGGAGGTATTGTCCACCATTTTGAAACTGCAGGAGAAACGCTGCTGCGCACCGGCTGCGGTGCAGAGCAGGATCGTAAGCAGAAGAATCACCCGTTTCATGACACGTTATTATTATTTAGATATGATTGAGTGATTCCAAAATTCGGTCCAAAGTGTCGAGATCGGTCACCAAAACGCTGCGGGCCTTGCTCCCTTCCTGCGGGCCGACGATGCCGGCAGCCTCCAGCTGGTCCATGATACGGCCTGCGCGGGCATAGCCCACGTTGAGTTTGCGCTGCAGCATCGAGGTGGAACCCTGCTGGTACTGCACCACCATCTTCGCACATTCTTCGAAGAGCTGGTCGCGCTTGTGGAGGTCCACGTCACCCACGCCGGATTCTTCCTCGTTCGGGTCCACATATTCGGGCAGTTCGAACGGGCCGGAATAACCGCGCTGCTCGCTGATGAACTTCACCAGGGAGATGATCTCGGGCGTATCGACCAGGGCGCACTGCACGCGGGTCAGGTCGTGCCCCGGATAGACCACCAGCATATCGCCGCGGCCGATCAGGCGGTTGGCGCCCGGGGCGTCGATGATGACCTTGGAGTCGGTGCCGGTATTGACCTTGAAGGCCACGCGGGAGTTGAAGTTGGCCTTGATGGAGCCGGTGATGATATTGACCGTCGGGCGCTGGGTCGCGATGATCAAGTGGATACCCACGGCACGGGCCTTTTGGGCCAGGCGGGCGATCGGGTTCTCGATCTCACGGCCGGCCGTCATCAGCAGGTCACCGAATTCGTCGATGATCACTACGATATATGGCAGGAACTTGTGGCCGTTGTTCGGATTGAGTTTCCGGTTGAGGAACTTCTCGTTGTATTCCTTGATCTGGCGCACGTCGGCCTTCTTGAGCAGGTCGTAGCGGGCGTCCATCTCGATGCAGAGCGAATTGAGGGTGTAGACCACCTTCTTGGTGTCGGTGATGATGGCCTCGTCGCCGTCGGGCAGCATCGCCAGATAGTGCTTCTCCAGCCGTTCGTACAGCGAGAACTCCACCTTCTTGGGGTCGACCAGCACGAGTTTCATCTCGGCCGGATGCTTCGAATACAGGAGCGAGGTGATCATCACGTTCAGGCCAACGGATTTGCCCTGGCCCGTCGCACCGGCGACCAGCAGGTGCGGCATCTTGGCCAGGTCGAGGAAGAACGGTTCGTTGGTCACGGTAATGCCGATGGCCATCGGAAGTTCCATCTTCTTGGCGGCTTCCTGGAACTGCTGGCAGCCCAGCACCGACTTGAGGGCCACGACGCTCGGCTTGACGTTGGCGACCTCGATGCCCACGGAATCGAGCAGCGTCACGACGCGGACGCCCTTGGCGCCCAGCGAGATGGCGATATCTTCCTCCAGGTTTCGGACCTGGGAGACCTTGATGCCGTCGGCAAGCTGGATCTTGTAGAGGGTGACCGTCGGACCCATCTTGGCCGTAATGCCCTTGACCTGGATGCGGTAACTGTTCAGGGCGTTGACGATGCGCTGCTTGTTGTTCTCCAGTTCCTGCCGCGAGACCTCGTACCACATGTCGCGGTAATCGTTGAGGAGCGACATAGGCGGGAGCTTGTATTTGGGCAGGTCGAGGCGCGGGTCGTAGCGTTCGCGCCATTCTTCATCGGAAAGACCGTCGATGATCTCGTTTTCACTCTTTTCGATGGTCAGGGTCACTTCCTGCTGCCGGACCTCGGGCTGGGTCTCTTCCACCGTCTGCGAGAGCGTCTCCAGGCCGGATACGGTCTGTCCGGCGGTTTCCGAATCGGTGTAATCGAGCCAGTCGTCGGTCGGATCGGTATCGATTTCCTCCGCGCCCTCGACAATCAGGCCCGGATCCGGATTCTCATCTTCCAGATCATCCAGATCATCCTCCTCATCGGATCCACCCTCTTCGCCACCCCGGTGTGAAATGCCGTAGAGCAGGTCGTCGAACCAGAAGGCCACTTTCGGCGTAAGCAGGCTGGCAAAAAGGAAGAGGACCAGCAACAGCACGCCGCCCATTCCGGCCTTGCCCAGCTTGTCACACATCCACTGGTTGGCGTAATGGCCGTAGGAACCGCCCGCCCCGCTGCCGAGCAGGGAATCAAGGGACGTAAAGCTGAAGATATAGGCCAGAAGCACCGAGAAGATAATGGCGCCGAACGCGCACAGAAGGAACACCCGGAGCAGGTTGACTTTCCGGATATGGAAACAATAGACCGTCAGGAAACCGAGGAACACGGGAATGGCAAATGCGCCAAAACCGAACCATTTCGAAATGAGCAGGTTCGCCCATAGATAGCCGAGTTTCCCGCCGGCGTTCTCCGCCGCGGCGTCGAGGGAGAACATCTGCGGATCGTAGGAGAGGCTCTGGTCGGAAGTCCAGGTAAAGACATACGATATCAGGGCCACGAGCGTGTAAAGCGTCAGAATGCCGCACAGCACGCCCAGCACGATCCGGACGATCCGGCGCGTTTCTTCCGTCAGGAGCGGCTGGCGCTCCGTGCGCCGCCGTTTGGGCGCCGGCGCCGGTTTCTTCTTCGACCGGGCCTGCGACCGGGGCTTCCCTTTCCCCTTCTCGTTGCTTTTCTTGGCTGCCATCCGTTATTTTTTCCGTTTCCAGTTGCGGTTTTTCTTATTCCCGTAGCCGCCGTTCTGTCCGGCGCCGATGCCCGGGCGGGCGAAATTGGCGTTCTGCGAGATCGCTCCAAGATGGACGTCTTCCGGCACTTTCAATTTTCCGTCGGAAAGACGCTCGATATCGGCGAAAATCGTCTCTTCGGCCACGTTGTCCTTGTTCCAGATGAGGTATTGCTGGCGCATATACAGGGCCAGTACGCGGATCATCTCTTTCTTGGTATCGTCGTCTTCGCGGTCGGCGATCAGGGCAATCATATTCTCGATGTTACGGCCGTAACAGGCGGCCTTGATCGGCGTTCCGGGCAGGGCGATCACATCGGGTTTTTCCTCGAACTGCTGCGGCGTGGGTGCCGGATACGGGGCGTCGATGTCGAGGTCGAAACCGCCGATTACCTGGGCGTGGTCCCAGAGTTTATGCTTGTAGTCGTTGAATTCGCGGATCTGCGGGTTCAGGATTCCCATCACCTGCACCACGGCACGCATCTGTTCGCTGCGTTTCTCCTTGTCCTCGATGGCCTTCACCTGTTCGATCATTTTCTGCACGTGCCTGCCGTATTCGGGCAGCACCAGTTTCTCTCTCTGCGTATTGTAATCCATATTCGCGGTTTTACTCAATTTAACCTACAAATATACTCCAATAATTCTTATCTTTGTATAAATTTTTACCCGATGAAAAAAGTCCTGGTCACTGGTGCCTTCGGTCAACTCGGCACGGAACTGCAACTGCTCACGGCCGGCCGGCCGGAATTCATTTTTTCCGACATCCGGGACGAGGGCCCTGTGCGGCGGCTCGACATCTGTGACGCCGCAGCCGTGGAAAGCTTTGTCACGGACAACGGGATCGGCACAATCATCAACTGCGCCGCCTACACCGCCGTGGACCGCGCCGAGAGCGATGCTGCCCTGTGCATGGCCGTCAATGTGAACGGACCGGCCAACCTGGCCCGCAGCGCCCGCCGCCACGATGCCGTGCTGGTCCAGATTTCCACCGACTACGTGTTCGACGGACGGCGCAAAAGCGGCGTCAGCTACACCGAGGCGTCGCGGCGTCATCCGCTGTCCGTGTACGGCGAGAGCAAACGACGCTGCGAAGACGCCATCCGGCGCATCGGCTGCCGCGGCGTGATCATCCGCACGGCCTGGCTCTACTCCCCATTCGGCAAAAACTTCGTGAAGACAATGCTCCGGCTCGGCGCGGAAAAGTCCGAAATCGGCGTGGTGGCCGACCAGTTCGGGAGCCCCACATACGCCCGCGACCTGGCACAGGCCATCCTGGACGTACTTCCAAAAATCGATGCACAGCATGGTGAGATATACCACTATACCGATGAAGGACGCTGCTCCTGGGCAGAATTCGCCACCCGCATCATGCAGGAAGGCGGGCTGAACTGCCGCGTCAATCCGCTCACGACCTCACAATACCCCACCCCGGCCTCGCGTCCTGCGTGGTCGGTCCTCTCCAAGGAAAAAATCCGCCGCGACTTCGGCGTCGCGACGCCCCCGTGGGAAGTCTCACTCAAAGATTGTCTGAAGCGTCTTTGAAAAAAGGCGCCCGCGCATCCTTCTCGGAAAGGATGACGTCTTCCGGCGCGATGCCCCAGTCGATGGCCAGGGTGGGATCGTTCCACCGGTATGACCCTTCCATTTCGGGCGCATAATAGTTGTCGCATTTGTACTGGAACAGCGTATCGTCTTCCAGTACCAGGAAACCGTGCGCAAAACCGCGCGGAATGAAGAACTGGCGCTTGTTCTCGCCGCTGAGCACCACCGATACATACTGACCGCGTGTCGGCGAACCGGGACGGATGTCTACCGCCACGTCCAGGACGCTTCCGCGCACGACGCGCAGGAGTTTGGCCTGGGCTGCTTCGCCTTTCTGGAAATGCAGACCCCGCAGCACGCCGCGGCGGGCTGAGAGCGATTCATTGTCCTGCACGAAATCGACCGGGCCCACGTTCGCCTCGAAATCGCGGAGTGAAAACGATTCGAAGAAATAGCCGCGATGGTCACCGAAAATCCGGGGTTCGATGATGACGGGGCCCTCGATGTCAGTTTTTATGTATTTCATCGGTTTTTGCTTTACAACTGTACAAAGATACGGTTATTTTCGTAACTTTGTTGAGTTTGACAATAAAACGCCATGCACAAGATAACATCCCATCCGATTCTGGATATCCCGCAGGAAGACCTGCACGAATTTCAATTTGAAGGACAGACGGTCCGCGGCCAGAAGGGCCAGACCATCGCCGCCGCCCTTCACCAGGCCGGCTTCCCGGTCCATCACCACAGTCTCAAAGACCGCAAACGCACCATGGAGTGCGGCATCGGCAAGTGCGGCGCCTGCGAAATGCTCGTGGACGGGCACATCCGCCGCATCTGTATCACGAAAGTGGACGGGGTACGCGAGGTGAGGCGCGTCGGCAAGGAGAGCTTCACGGCCGTTGACAGCGCCACCACCCGCCAGTCCGAAAGCAAGAAGGTCTATCGCACCGCCGTGGCCATCATCGGCGCGGGTCCGGCCGGCCTGGCCGTGCGCGAAGAGTTGAACAAGGCGGGCATCGACTGCCTGGTGCTCGACAACAACGACTCCATCGGCGGACAGTTCCAGATGCAGACCCACCAGTTCTTCTTCTTCGAGAAGGAGCAGAAGTTCGGCGGCATGCGCGGCTTCGACATCGCCAAGACCCTCGCCGGCGATTCGCTCGAAGGCATTATGCTCAACTGCGTGGTCTGGGACATCCTGGAAGGGAAACGGCTGGCGGTCAAGAATATCGTCTCTCAGGAAATCTTCTATGTGGATGCCGAACAGCTCGTCGTGGCAGCGGGCGCCCTGCCCTTCATGCCCGCCTTCAAGAACGACGACCTGCCGGGCGTCTTCACGGCCGCCGTCGTGCAGCGGATGATGAACAAGGAGTTCACCCTGCTCGGCAGGAACATCCTCACCGTAGGCGCCGGCAATATCGGCTATCTGACCTCCTATCAGGCGATGCAGGCGGGTGCAAGCGTCAAGGCCATCATCGAGGCGATGCCCGTCGAAGGCGGATTCCCTGTGCAGGCCAACCGTCTCCGCCGGCTCGGCGTGCCCATCATGACGGGCTACACCCTGGTGGAGGCCATCCCCAATGAAGACTGGAGCGGCGTGGTCGGCGCCATCATCGCCAAGTGCGAGAACTTCAAGCCGATTCCGGGCACGGAGGTCCGCATCGATGGCATCGACTGCATCAATATCTGCACGGGACTGCTGCCCGACAGCCAGCTGTTGCGCAAGGGCGCCGAAGTATTCGGACGGGCCTGCCACGGCGTAGGTGACGCCGTACGGATCGGTGAAGGCACCTCCGCCGTATTGCGCGGCCGCCAGTGCGCCTACGAAATCCAGCAGGAGCTCGGACGGCGCATCGATTACAACGCCTATCTCACCCTCTCCAAAGAATATATCGACTCGCAGCAGCGGCCCCACCGGGTGCTCGACGAGCCGCGCAAGCCATCGCCGGAGCGGCAGCGCAAAGGCGGTTTCGTGATTGCCGACTGTCTCTATGGCTTCGCCTGCAACCCTTGCTCCTTTGCCTGCAAGCAGGGCGCCATCACCAAGAGTTCCACGTCCGTCACGCCGACCATCGATTACGACAAGTGCATCGGCTGTATGGAATGCGTGGCCCACTGCCCGGGTCTGGCCATCTTCGGCTATCGCCCCGACAAGCGCGAGCTCTTCCTGCCCATCGAGTTCAACGTGGACAAAGGTGCGGAAGTGTTCCTGGTCGATGACGACGGCAAAAAGGTGGGCGAAGGTACCGTCGAGCGCATCCTCGTCAAGCCCAACAAGACCAACATCGCCGTCGTGAAGGCAGAGAAACTGTATGATGACTCCGGTGACGAAGCGCTCCTTCAGGCCCGCGGTTTCATCGTCAAGGACCGGTATCCCGAGCCGCTCGAACTCACGCCCACCGAGCTCAACGACGACTTCACTTATATCTGCCACTGCGAAGACGTCCGGCTCCGCGACCTGCTCGCCCTGCTCAAGGGCCGCACGAGCATCACCGCCCAGGAACTCAAGCACATCTCCCGCCTCGGCATGGGACCGTGCCGCGGCACCCGCTGTCTTCCGCGCGCCAAGCAGGCGCTGCGTGCCTACGGAATCGAAATCACGGGCGATTTCACGCCCCGCGGGCCGATGGCCAACCTCGTGGAGATCGGCAACGTCATCAATCCGGAACGGAAGATCGAACTGATCACCAATCCCAAGTGCACCGACGTCGAGATCCGTCGGGTCGGCGCTTTCGTCGCCGGCGGCGGAATGGCCGGAACAGCCCTGTTCCGCTATCTGGCCGAGGCCGGATTCAAGCCTGTCCTGGCCAACAACGAGCACGGAAGTTCCTGGCGCTGCATCGCCGGCGGACGTCCCGCCTTCTCGCTTCCTGCCCTGGCCGACATCGCCACCCACAACCTGGAAATCTTCCGGGAAGTGCAGGCCCTGCGCAACATCGACCTGAAGATGACGCGCTATGTGAACTTCGTCCACGACGACGAGACCTACCGTTCGCTCGACGCATCCCGCGCCTGGTCGAACGCCTATATGGTGGACAAGAAGGACTTTGCCAAGGAAATCTCGCCTTATATGAATCCGGATCTCGACCTCTACAGCCACGCACTCATTTCGCTCGACTGCTGGCAGGCCACCCCGGGCAAGACGGTCGATACCGTACGCCAGATCGGCATCAGGGCCGGCGGACAGGTATTCGAAGACACCGAGGTCATCCACGTCGAGAAGAACGGCGGCCTGTACCGCATTACCGTACGCGACCGGAACGGACGTTACGTCCGCTATGAGACGGATATCTTCGTCAATGCGATGGGAGCCGGCGCCGAGAAATTCGCCCGGCAGCTCGGCATCGAGACGGGGCTCTATCCGGTCCGTCACCAGGCTTTCATCACCAAGCGCCTGCCGCTCATCGGCAAGGACGGCGATTCGCTCGACATGCTCATCGACCGCCGCCACTACAAGGGCTTCTCGGCCGTGTACGGCCAGCAGTTGGCCGAGACCGGCCAGATCATCGGCTGCGCCTCCCCGGCCCAGGACGCCACGGACGCAGCGAAGAATCTGAAGGTCAACACGCAGGAATTCCTCGAGATCGCTTCGGAAGTGTTCACGGAATGGATCCCGCAGCTCAAGGGCATGAGTTTCCAGGCCACATGGTGCGGCTACTACACCGAGCCCCGCTACATCATCGACCCGGAACGCGGCCTCTTCGTGGGCATGCGCGGCCACGGCTTCATGCTGTCGCAGTACATCGCCAAGCTCTACGTCGACGCCCTCCTCGGCCGCGAAGTCCCCGACTACTTCAAAGACCTGGCCCTCGGCGGCCCCGGCCTGAGCGAACAAGCGTTTAAGTAATACCGATGAATCGCTTAGCTTGCAGGTATAGTCTCAAAAACCTTCGCTTCGCTCATCCCTCCCAGCTTCGCTGGGCCCCTCCCATGTCTGAGTTGCTGGGGCGCTGCCCCAAACCCTGCTGTTACGGCCTTCTAATCCACGGGCCTTGCCCTCACGGCCTCCACTAGCGCCTGAAGGCGCGGGCGGCCATGGGTTTTTGATCCTATACCTGACGCGCTTATAAGCGATTCATCCAGCAAGCGATACTGTTAGGTCATTAACGAGTCCGCATCAGCGGACCGCCGGAGGCCGGTACTTTGCTAAACCCTGCTCATGAATGCACGACTCCCAGCATTAGCAAAGTACTAAGGCTGAGAGGCGCGGGGTTCGGGGCAGCGCCCCGGTCAAAACAGTCCAAACAGACGGGCGTCGATTTTGTCGGTGATGGTGGCGAAGTCTTCGGGGTTGTTCTGGAAGTCGAGGCCGTCGGCGTCGATGGTCAGGACTTCGCCTTCGTACTCGTGATTGATGAATTCCTCGTAGCGGCGGTTCAGACCGCCCAGGTATTCGAGACTCATGCTCTGTTCATAATCGCGGCCGCGCTTCTGGATCTGGGCCACCAGATGCGGAATCGAACACTTGAGATAGATCAGCAGGTCGGGCAGCTTGACCATCTGCATCATCACCCGGAAGAGATCCATGTACGCATCGTAGTCGCGCTGCGAGAGATTGCCCATGGCCACGTTGTTGGCCACGAACACATAGACGCCCTCGAAGATGGTGCGGTCCTGGATGATGGTTTCGCTGCTGCGGGCGATTTCCATCACGTCCTTGAAACGCTGCGTGAGGAAATAGACCTCCAGGTTGAACGACCAGCGCTGGATGTCCTTGTAATAGTCTTCCAGGAACGGGTTGTGGGTCACAGCCTCGAATTTCGGGGTCCAGCCGTAGTGCTGGGCGAGCATCCGGGTCAGCGTGGTCTTGCCGCTGCCGATATTGCCGGCGATTCCGATGTGCATCTGCGTAAGGATTTATCAGGTTGATTTGCGAAGTTACACAAATTTTTTCGTAAATTTGAAGATTCGCAAACAATCAAACCCATTATAACGCATTTGTCATGAGAGACGCCATCTATGCATTTCCCGATCCGGCCAACGAGCCGGTCAAGACTTATCTGAAAGGTTCCCCCGAGCGCGAAGCCCTCGAAAAAGAGCTCAAGCGCCAAAGCTCCATCGAGATTGAGATTCCGCTGATCATCGGCGGGAAGGAAATCCGTACGGGCAATACCGGCAAGGTGGTGATGCCACACGATCACCATCACGTTCTGGCCACCTACCACAAGGCCGGCCCGGCCGAGGTCCGCATGGCCATCGACGCAGCCATGGCCGCCCACAAGCAGTGGTCCGAGACCGACTGGACGGTGCGCGCCGCCATCCTGCTCAAGGTTGCGGAGCTCATCTCCACGAAATACCGCGCGCTGATGAACGCCGCCACGATGCTCGGCCAGAGCAAGAACTTCTACCAGGCCGAGATCGACTCCACCTGCGAGCTGATCGACTTCCTGCGCTACAACGCGCACTTCGCCTCGGAGATCTACGGTTTCCAGCCCAAGAGCGCCAAGGGTCAGATCAACACCGTGGAATACCGCGCCCTCGAAGGTTTCGTGTTCGCCCTTACGCCGTTCAACTTCACCTCCATCGCCTCGAACCTCAACATGTCGCCCGTGCTGATGGGCAACGTCACGGTGTGGAAACCTTCCACCACGGCCATCCTCTCGAACTACTACCTGATGCAGATCTACAAGGAAGCCGGCCTGCCCGACGGCGTGGTCAACTTCATCCCCGGCCAGGGGTCTGTGATCGGCAAGGAGATCTTCGCCTCGAAGCATCTGGCAGGCGTCCACTTCACCGGCTCTTCCGCCACCTTCAATACGCTCTGGCGCCAGGTCGGCGAGAATATCGACAACTACGTGAACTACCCGCGCCTTGTTGGCGAGACGGGCGGCAAGGACTTCATCTTCGTCACCCCGACCGCCGTGGCGGAAGACGTGGCGACGGCCGCTTTCTGCGGCTCGTTCGAGTTCCAGGGCCAGAAGTGCTCCGCAGCTTCCCGCATGTACGTTCCCAAGTCGCTTTGGCCGAAGATCCTCGAGGGCATGAAGGCCTTTGCGGCCGAGGTCAAGATGGGTGACGTCTGCGATCCCGACAACTTCATCAACGCCGTGATCGACGAAGTCTCGTTCGACAACATCGCCCGCAACATCGAGTTCGCGAAGAACGCCCCGGACGCCGAGATCGTCATCGGCGGCGGCTGCGACAAGAGCAAGGGCTACTTCGTGGAACCGACCGTCATCGTGACCACCAATCCGCACTTCAAGACGATGGAAGAAGAAATCTTCGGCCCCGTGCTCACCGTCTATGTGTATGAAGACAAGGATATGGACGCCGCCGTCGAACTCTGCGACACCACCTCGCCTTATGGCCTGACCGGCGCTGTCTTCGGACAGGACCGCCTGATGGTCCAGGGAGTTGCCGACCGTCTGCGTTACGCAGCCGGCAACTTCTACGTAAACGACAAGCCTACGGGCGCCGTGGTCGGCATGCAGCCGTTCGGCGGATCCCGCAAGTCCGGCACCAACGACAAGGCCGGCGGCGAGTTCAACCTCATCCGCTGGGTCATCCCGCGCGCCATCAAGGAGACGCTGGTTCCCGCCCGCGGATACAAGTATCCGTATATGAAATAAGAAAAGCGGCCTTCGGGCCGCTTTTCTTTTAGAGATAATCTTCGAAATACATCGTTACCTTGTCCATCAGGTGGACCCGGTCGACGCCCCGCACGTTGTGGGGGTGTGTCGGATACGGGAAGTAGTCCACTTGCACCTTGTTCTTGATGCAGCTCTCGATGAAGCTCAGGCTGTGCTCCCAGACCACCGTGTCGTCGATCGCGCCCTGGCAGATAAGCAGCTTGGACTTGAGGTCCTTGGCGCGCGGGATCAGCGAGGTTTTCGCAAAGCCTTCCGGGTTGGTGGCTTCGGTTTCCATATAGCGTTCGCCATACATCACCTCGTACCATTTCCAGTCGATGACCGGACCGCCGGCCACCGCGACCTTGAAGACTTCCGGATAGTTGACCGTCAGCGAGATGGTCATGAAACCGCCATAGCTCCAGCCGTGTACGCCGATGCGGTCGCGGTCCACCCACGGATGCGACATCAGCCACTTCATGCCTTCCATCTGGTCGGCCATCTCCACCTGGCCGCACTGGCGGTGGATGGCTTTCTCGTATTCGGCGCCATGATTCGGCGTACCGCGGTTGTCCATCGTGAAGACGATATAGCCGTGCTGTGCCATATAGATGTCCCAGCGTGACATACCGCCCTGATAGACGTCGCGGATCAGCTGCGTATGCGGGCCGCCGTACACGTAGAGGATCACAGGATATTTTTTCGAAGGGTCGAAATCGATCGGATAGACGAGGCCGTAGTGATTGTCGTACTTGCCGTCGGCGCTCTTGACCGTACCGGTCTCGATCCGGCAGCTGGTCAGCAGCGGGCTCGGCTCGGGAGCCCGGTAAAGCTCCGTGAACTTCTTGCCGTCGGTCGTTCCCCAGCCCGCGGCGCGCGGCACATTGAGCGAGGACCAGCTGTCCATGAAGTATTTGCCGTCAGGCGAGATCTGGCACATGTGCCAGCCCTTCTCCCGGGTAAGCCGGAGTTTCTTGCCGGTCTTCAGGTCCACGCGGAAGAGATGGTTCTCCACGGGAGAGACTTCTGCCGAATAATAATAGATATAGCGGCCGCGCTGCGTCAGGTAGGAGCAGTCGGCATCCACGTCGGTCAGGCGGCGGGGTGCGAACTTCCCGCTTGCGGAGCAGAGGTAGTAGTTCTTGTAGCCGTCCCGGTTGTCCGTGAAATAGAGGAACTGGTCGGGATCCGTGTCGAGGAACACGAGCGGTTCCTGCGGCTCCACCCAGCGTTCGTTCTCCTCGGTCAGGAGCGTCCCCAGGCAGCGGCCGTCCGTCACGTCGTAGACGTTCAGGTGGACGTGTTTCTGCGCCCGGTCAAGGACCTGGATGTAGATGCGGTCACTCCCGGGGCCCCAGGTAATGTTGGTCAGGTAGCGTTCCTCGTCGAAATCGTCCACCTGCAGCCAGACTGTCGTGCCTTTGGCTATATCGTACACGCCCAGGGCGATCTGCTCGGATGTCATGCCGTTCATCGGATAGCGGATCTCCCGCAAGGTGCCGGTGCGCGTGGTGATGTCGAGCAGCGGGAAGAGCGTGACGCCGCGTTCGTCTTTCCGGTAGAAAGCGATCTTGCTGCTGTCGGGCGAGACGAAGATGCCGCCGCTGATGCCGAATTCGTTGCGGCTGACGCTCTGCCCGCACACGATGCCGGGATCGGCGTATGCCGTAATGGCGTGCTCCACCCCTTCCGCATCTTTATAGTAGAGGTTGTTTCCGCGGGGATAGGCCAGCGGTTCAGGACGCTGCCGGCGCGGAGGGACGCCCGGCTCATCCTGCGCCACGACCGCCTTGTCGCCGGTCCAGTGCCAGGTCGGAGACTGGATCATCAGGCCGCGGCCCAGCACGGCTTCTTCCATGGTCATCACCCTGCGCTCTTCCTGAGCCAGGGAAAGCTGCCCGGCCATCAGCAGGGTCAGCAAGGCAAATACGATTCGTTTCATACCGTAAAGTTACCCTTTTTTTGCCCAAAAGCACGTCAAACGAATGGTTTTGTCTTTTTTTCCGTAATTTTGCTTGCTATAATAAACGATTCGTATGGATAAAAAAGCAGAACGCATCCAGACTTCTTTCCTCAACGGCGTTGAGCGCAAAGCACTGGTTTGGCTGGCCGAACGGCAGCCCCGATGGGTCTCATCCGACCTTCTGACCTGGGTTGGAACCATGGGCTCCGTTCTGATCGCACTCGGATACATCTTGTCGCACTTAAATGTGAACTGGCTCTGGCTCAGCACATTCGGGCTAATCGTCAACTGGTATGGCGACTCGCTCGACGGCACCCTCGCCCGCGTGCGCAAGACCCAGCGACCCATCTACGGCTACTATATCGACCACACGGTCGACGGCATCAACGAAACCCTGATGTTCGTCGGTCTCGGCCTGTCGCCCTTCCTGAACCTCTACATCGCCCTGGCGATGCTGGTCATTTATCTGCAGCTCACCCTCAACGTGAGTATGAACGCGCATCTCAAATCCGAGTTCAAGCTGACCTACGCCGGTCTCGGCCCCACGGAGTTCCGGCTGGCAGCCATCCTGCTCAACACCCTGCTGATCCTGATCAAACCCTGGCAGCAGTTCGAGCGGGTCGTGGTCATCCTGGGCAAGAAGGTCTTCATCCATGCGCTCGATTATCCCGGTCTGGTGATTCTGGCCATCCTTATCCTGATTTTCCTGGTCTCCATCATCAAGGACGCCCGTTACTACGCCCGGATCGACCCGATGCCCCGGCACAAGAAGGAAGAGTAGAAAATGCCTGTCCTCACCGTACAGGAAGTCCAGGAAATGGTCCCGAAGCTGCGTGGCAAGCGGGGCGCTTCCCTTGTGAAAAAGCTGATGCACCTGGCATCGGTCGACAAGGTCAACGACCTTTACGACCGCAACTGCCAGTGGCAGGGTGCCGATTTTGCAGGCGCCCTCCTCCGCGACATCGGCGTAGACTTCCTGATCGGCAATCCGCAGCGGCTCGAGACCCTTCCCGAAGGTCCGTTCATCACGGTCAGCAACCACCCTTACGGCCATCTCGACGGCATCACGCTCATCGACGTGCTGGGCCACGTCCGTCCGGACTATAAGGTAATGGTCAACGAAATCCTCGCCCATATCCGGGCCATGTCGCCCAATTTCATCAATGTCGTGCCCAAGGGCGACAAGGAGACAGGGCCCAAGGCTTCCAGCCTGGGCGGCGTCCGTGAGACGCTCGGGCACCTGCGCGACGGACACGCTGTCGGCTTTTTCCCTTCCGGGGCTGTCTCCGACCTCAGTCTGAAGGATCGCTGCATCCGAGACCGGGAGTGGCAAATGCCCGTCCTGCGCTTGATCCAGAAAGCTGGCGTGCCGGTTGTGCCCATCCGTTTTTTCGACCGCAACTCCCTTTTCTTCTACTCGTTGGGACTGATCGACTGGCGGGTCCGTCTTATCCGCCTGTGCGGGGAAGTCTTTAACAAAAGAGGAAAACAGCCCCGGTTCGGCATCGGAGAAATCATCACCCCCGAACAGCAAGCCGCCTGCGAAAGCACCGAGGCGCTCGGCGCCCTGCTGCGCAGCAGCGTTTACGAGATGCCGCTTCCCGAAACCTTCAAGAAACGTAGTGAATTCTCCTTCTGAGCGATGAAACGAATCTGTCAGACTCTCCTGCTCCTGTCCGTTCTTCTACTCCCGTCTGTCAGCGTTGCACAGGTCCGCTTCGACGGCAACTTCGAAGGCGGGGCCTTCGGAAGCGCCCAGCTGCTCGACTCGGCCAGCGTCATTGTGGCCCCGGGAGACACGGTCGTCCATCTTTCCTTCCTGGTCAACGGAAAATACGATCCTGAAAATCCCATCGACACCACCCTGGAACCCAGCGCGAACTGGTACTATTTCCGGATGACGGGCGTGAAAGGAAAACAGATCTACCTCACTTTGAAAGACAATGGCGTGGCGCGGAGTTCCTTCTCCTACGACGGGGAGGTCTGGGAACACCTTCCACTGGCCGAATCCCAACCGCGCCGTCTCGACAAGCGGTTCACACGCGATACGGTTTTCATCGCTCTGTATAACCCTTACACCTACAGCTATCTTCAGGAACGGCTTGAGACCTGGACCAAGCACCCCGACGTTTTGCTTGACACCATCGGTTTCAGCCACGAAGGCCGCCCGTTGCAGTTGATGCATATCACGGATCTGTCGGTTCCCGCCGAAAAGAAAGCCCGCCTGTGGATCCACGCGCGGCAGCACCCCTCGGAATCGCCGTCTTCCTATCTGGTGGACGGACTGGTGGACTACCTTCTCGGTGATACGCCCCAGGCCCGGTCTCTCCGCCAGCAACTCGATACCTATGTGCTTCCCTTCGCCAACCCCGACGGGGTAGCGAACGGTCTCTCCCGCTGCAACGCCATCGGCGTGAATCAGGAGATCAACTTCGGACGAAGCGAAGACAGCACCGTCGTGGAAGTGCGCGCCATCAAGCGCAAGCTCGAGGAACTGACCCGCGAACGTCCTTTCGACTTCGTGATCAACAGCCACTCCCAGCTCTCCGAATCCGCCACGTTTTGGATGCATAAGGGCAGTACCACCACCCCGTCCTTCTTCCGCAAGCTCTGGGCGTACACGGGCCTGGTCAGCAGCCTCAACCCCTGCATCCGGCCCCTGGACATGAATTTCTCGGACATGGCGCCCCGCTACGTCGAGGGATGGATCTGGGACCGTTTCGGCGAAAACACCATCGCCCTGACGATCGAGACCACCTATAACTGCTACTCTTTCGACCGCGACGGTCTCTGGGCTGACAACGACAACATCCGCGCTTTCGGAAAACGGACGCTCCAGGCTATCGCCGAGTATCTCGGACTGTCTCTTCCCGGACGCTATCTGATTGAGACGCCAGCCCGCATGAAGGCCGGCTGGGAGCCTTACCGCGGAGATGACCGCTCCTTCCTCGGATCAGAGGCCTGGACGGCTGTCCGCGATGGAGCCCGGGTCACCTATCAGCTTGACAATCTGCCCGCCGGCCGCTACGCACTCTACCGCTTCGTTGCCGGCGACTGCATCGAGCCGGAAGGATACGACCTTCGTGACAAGAAGACGGGCGAATGGATGGATCCGGGCATCCACGGCTGGGTCTATCAAGAAACCGTCGTGCAGGAACGCGACGGCCGCTTCCGCTACACCTGGAAAGCCGCGGAAGGGGAAATGGCCGACGCCCTGCTGCTGATCAACTGCGATACGGAAGACAAGTCCCCGCTGAAATAAAGAACGACATGGATAAACTGACTGGTAAGAAAGTACTGATCACAGGAGCCAGTTCCGGCATAGGGGCCGCCCTCGCCCGCGAATTCGCCCGCAGGGGCGCAGACCTGATCCTGCTGGCCCGCAACCCGCAGCGGCTGGAAGCCGTCCGTCAGGAATGTCTGGGGCTCGGCGCCGGCGAAACCCGCCTGGTGCAGGCCGATACGACCGACTACCCCGCAATCGACGCCTTTGCCTCTTCCCTGGAAGGACGCATCGATTTCCTGATTCTGAACGCCGGCATCTCCCAGCGTTCCCTGGCGATGGAAACGGCGGAAGAAGTAGACCGCCGGGTCATGGAAGTCGATTTCTTCGCGCCTGTCCACCTGACCAAGGTCCTGCACGCCGCCGGAAAGTGGGACGCTGGTACACACATCGCCGCCACCTCATCGATTTCCGGCCTCTTCGGTTTTCCCCAGCGTTCCGCCTACTGCGCAGCCAAGCACGCCATCAAGGGCTTCTTCGAGGCGCTGAAACTGGAGACCGGCATGAATGTCACCCTCCTCTTCCCCGGCCGCATCAATACCCCCATCAGCCTGAGCGCCCTCGAAGGCGACGGCAGCGCACACGGCAAGATGGACCCCGGCCAGGCCGGCGGCATGGACGCCGACACCTGCGCCCGCAAATGCGTCGACGGCATCGTCCGCGGCAAGCGGCAGGTCCGCGTCGGCGGCAAGGAAATGATCGCCTGCTTCGCCTACAAATGGTTCCCGGGACTGTTCTTCCGCCTTGCCGGAAAGGTCTCCGCCGTCTGATCCCACCCTCAGGCAAGGATTCCGTTGATTTTTTTTGGACACAAAAAGAAAAATATCTACATTTGCGGTCCACTTCTGGATGTGGCGCAGTTGGTAGCGCACCTGGTTAGGGACCAGGAGGTCGCTGGTTCAAGTCCAGTCATCCAGACCCAGCAAGCATGGCGGCCCTTTCGCCGACATGCTTTTTTGAATTCAACAGGTGAGTTGTCCGAGTGGTTGAAGGAGCCTGCCTCGAAAACAGGTGTGCGGGTGACCGTACCGGGGGTTCGAATCCCTCACTCACCGCAACCTATTGATACGCAGCTGGTCGCAAAGCGACCGGCTGTTTTTGTTACGACTCCGTCGAGAGCTTGCTCTCGTAAGGAGGCGGAACGAAAACAGCCAGATGGCCCACAGGGCCAGCAGCTGTGTATCACCAGGTTGCAAGGGCCCCGCGGCGAGCGTCCAGGGAATGCGCAGCCCCCAGGGCGAGCACAATCCCGCCAGGGAATGCACAGGGCCGCTCGGTCCTTGGCACCAAGTCCAAGATCTCCGGCTCGAAACTCTTCAGCCGCCTGAACTTCTGGGTCGTGACCGCTGGCGGCAGCATCATGACCACGCCTCCGGCCCTTACCGGCGTCGCTGCTCCCGCAGCTGCAACCGTCGCCCTCAGCGCCAGTGCGATGACCTTCACCCTGGAC
>JAEEGK010001810.1_pt1 | contig 53398 bp, 34 predicted proteins | sample 8958771 | NCBI WGS metagenome assembly JAEEGK01 (sample SAMN16246547, study PRJNA631951) | gut metagenome | biome: gut microbiome; feature: rumen; material: SC-attached | host: Bos | place: Iran: Karaj | collected 2018-10 | reverse complement strand
TTGGGGATTGGGGATTGGGGATTGGGGATTGGGCCCAATCCCCAATCCCCAATCCCCAATCCCCAAGTACAATAAAAAAAATTCTTTTTTGATTTTCCAATAATTTAATTTTAAAACATTATCTTTCAAATATTTCAAAAAAATAAATAAAAAAAAAAAATTAAAAAAAAAAATGACAACAGAAAAACTATCATATTCAATAAAATACATAATAATAGGTGATAGTGGAGTAGGAAAATCAAACATACTTCTTCGTTACAGTAAAGATAAATTTGATCCAAATCACAGAGCAACATTAGGAATAGAATTTGTAAATAAAAGAATAAATTTCAAAGGAACAAATTACACAATTCAAATATGGGACACTGCAGGACAAGAAGATTATAAAAGTATAACAAGAGGTTATTATAAAAGTAGTGCTTGTGCTTTTATAGTTTATGATATAACAAAATTAATAACTTTTAAAAATATTGAAAATTGGATTAAAGATTGTGTAAATTTAGCACCTAAAAATATTCAATTAGTTTTAATTGGAAATAAAAGTGATTTAGAAGAAAATAGAGAAGTTGAATATGATATGGGAAAAAATTTTGCTGATGAAAATAATATGATTTTTTTTGAAACTTCTGCTTTAACTGGAAATAATATTATTAATGCTTTTAATTCTTCTATTAATGTTATTCATAATAATATTAAAAATTCCTTTCTTGATGATGAAGAAATGGCAAATCAAGGAATTAGAATTGAAAAAAATGGAGAGAATAATAATAAAATTAATAAAAAAAAAATGGGGAATAAAAATAATATTGATTGTTGTAAAATGTAAGATGAATATTTTTTTTGAATTTTTGTATGAGGAAAATTATCTTTTTTTTTTTATTTTTTTATCTTTTTGACTTGATATGATTAGTTCTATTTATATATAAATTTTATATTATATTTTATATACAAAATTTATAATTAAATTTTTAATAAAAAAAAAAGAATCTGATTTAATAAAAAAAATTTTTTTTTTTATATTATAAAATAAAAATTGCTTAAAAATTAATAAAAAAAGATTTAATTAGTTTTATTTTTTTTCAACTCAATATTTTCTTGATTAGTTTCTTTAACTTTTAAAAAAGTATCAATTAATCTATTAATTTGTTCATAAGTTTTTCTATCTAAAGAAGCTAAAATAATTTCAATATTATCATCATTTTCTTTAATACTAGCAGCACATTCTTTTTGAACTAATCTTACTAAAGAAGCAAGACCATCATTTTGTAATTTTCTTACTCTATTAGATAAAGTAACTTTCTCATATCCAGTTAATCCACCAATTGTATCATCATTTTTATCATATTTTTCTAATTCATCATTTTCATTATTCTTATTTTCATTTTCATTTAAATCTATTACATTATTTGATGCACTTTTATTATCATTTATTTCATCTTTTTCACTTTTATATTCTGGTATTTGTTTTGATGAATTAATATTTTTATCTTCTTTTGAATTTGATTTTGTTTTTTTATTATTTTTTGAATTACTGTTATTTTTAGTTTGAGGATTGTGTTTATCAAAAAATCTTTTTGTAAATTTTTCACAAGCCTGTGCATTTTTATAAACAGTTGACCCTTCTAAATTATATTTTTTACAATTATCCCAAATTAATTGTATATCTTCATATACTTCTTCAATATTCTCATATTTATTATCTTCTAATTTTTCACTTATTGTTGATAAATCCATTGGTTTTTTTATTATTACAGGATAGTCAATTAAATTTAAACCTTTATAATCAACTGGTTCTAAAAATGCATATGAATTCTTATCTTTTTTAATTGAACTTAAGAAATTTTTTATGATTGAAATTTCTGATTGATTCATTATAATTTGTTTATATTAATTAATATTAAATAATTAAAAATATAAAGAATTAAATATGAAAATAAATGATAGCAAAGTAATAATATATTATTGATATTAAATTTATATTTATATATAGAGTTCAATTAAAAATTCTCAATTAAATAATAATAACATCTCAAGATTAAATATATCAAATTCAATTTTTAATGATGAAGAAGATTATAATTATGAAATTGAAACAACTCAAAATTTACAAGGAACAGGTTCAAAATTTTTTAATTCAATAGATAATTTTCCAAATTTAAATAGTGCAAAGGACAATTCTTCAAATACTTATATTTATCAATTAGAATGTAAAATAAGAGATCAAGCAAAAAGATTAGGTCAATTAGAGAAATATAAATATTTATGTGAAAAAAGAATTAAACAATTAAATAAAAATCATCCTCTTCCAATTACAGAAGAAATGTTAGATATGTCAATTGAAAAAGATGAAATGATTAATATTGAAGAACAAAAAAATTATTATGAATTACTTAGAAAAATAATTGAAAATGATTTAATTAAAAATAATCTTTTAAATAAATATATTACTGTAGATGGTATTTTAGATTTAGCAAAAATTAAAAGTGAAAGTGATGAATATAGAAAACAATTAGTTTTGGCTCAATCTATGATTAATTCACTTAAAAGTGATGTAGAAGATTTAACTAAAGAAAATAATATTTTAAAAAATAAAAAAAATTTAAATGAAAGTAAAGACTATATTAATATAAGTAATATAAGTAATGAAATGAAAAGAAAAATTAGTGATTTAACTCAAGAGAATATAAAATTAAATCAAGAATTAAATAATTTTAAAGAAAATTCATTAATTCCAGAAAAATTTAATTTAGATTTTCAAAAAAATGATATTCAAAAAAATGAAAATGATATTTTAATAGGTAATTTTAATAAAATATTATATGATTATAAAATAAATTATGATAAAGTGAATTATGATTTTGAAACTTTATTAAAAGAAAAAGGTGATTTACAAAAAGATAATCTTAAATTACAAAATGAAATTCATTTATATCAAGAACAAATATATTCTTTAGAAGTTCAAATAGATAAATTAAATAGTGAAAAGAATGAAAATAAAGAAAGATTAATAAATGATGAATATAAAAATATGTATAATGATTTATTAATTGAAAATCAAAATTTAAAAAAAATATTAAATAATAATAATAATACATCAGATAATTTTAATAATGAAAATGAAATTACAAATTATTCAATATTACCTTCTGAAATTAATAAATTACAAATTGAAAAAGAAAAGATGAAAATTGATTTAGATAATTTATTATCTGAAAAAAGATCTCTTGAAAAAGAAAATGAAATAAATCATTCTCAAATTAAAAATTTAAATATTGAAAAAGTGAAAATTCAATTAGAAAATACTGAATTAAAAAATGAATTATCCAATATTAAAGAAAAATATTCAATTGAATTAACAAATAAATCTTCTATTATTGATAATTATAAAGATGAAATTTCGAAATATAAAATAGAAAAAAATGAAAATAAAATAGAAAAAATTGGTTTAAATGATATTTATTCTCAATCAATACAAAAATATAATGCATTAAATTGTAAATTTGATGAATTATTAACAAAATATAATTCATTAACAAATAAATATGAAAAGGTAAAAATTGAAAAAGAAATATTGGAAAAAAAACTTGAATTTAATGAAAATGAATTAAAAACTCTTAAAACAGAATGTAAACAATATAAAGATGAAAATAATATTATTAAATTAAATGAAAGTAATTTAAAAATTATGGTAGAACAAAAAGAAAATAAAGTAAATGAAACAATGAATTATAGTGGTAAAATTAATAGACAAATAAAAGAATTAGAATCAGAAATAGAAGAAAAAGATTATATTATTATGAATTTAAAAAAAACAAAAAAAGAGTTTGAAAATATAGTTTCAGATAAATTAAATAATTTTGATGATTATATAACAAATAATAAATCATATATAAATAATTTAATGAACAAATTAATAGATTTGTCTTTATCTTTTGAAAATTTAGTCAAAAAAGATTTAAATAATAATATATTTACAAAAGAATTTTTAAATGGTGTTACTAAAGTAATTACTCAAATAAATTCAATTAATAAAATAAAAAATTATAATGTTCAATTAAATGATGAAATTTTTTTTGAAACTATTGATTTATTTATTACCATTATATCAAATGAACTTTTTAATATTTATGATATATCACAATTTAATAAATTAGAAACAGAAAGTAAATATAATGATTTAAATGATGAAAAAGTAACAAATAAAACTAATTTAAATGCTCAAATTATAAATTTAACCAAAGACAGAGATAATATATTTGATAATTATTCAAAAATAAAAGAAAGAAATTTAAAACTTGAAAAAGATTTTATTAAATTAAAAAATAATTATAAAGATTTAGAAACTAAATATAATGAAACAAATTTTAAATTATCAGAAAGTGAAAAAACATTTGATATGAATAATAAAAGTAGAAGGAATTTATATTTAATTATTAAAAAATTTATAAGATTATTCCCTTTTAAAGAATTAACTAGAATTATGTTGGAAATAATAAATATAAGTGAACAAATTTCTAATGATGAATTAAATAAATATTTAATTGAAGAGAAAATTTCTTTAATGAAAAATAATTATAAAAATTTTTCACAACAAATGGATAATGATATAAATTCTATTATTAAAAAAGAATATGATAACTTAAAAAAATTATTAAATGATATTGAAAATAAAATTGTGCTAAAAAATGAAACATTAAAAGAATTGAATGAAGAATATGAAAAATATAAAATAATATTTAATGATAAGATATGTAAAGATACTAATAGCACAATGAAATTAAATTATGATAATATTGAATTAAAAAGCAGAATAAAAGATTTAGAATCCTCAATTGAATTTTTAAATAAAAATAATATAACAAATGAAAATAAAATTTTATTTAATAAAATTGAACCGAATGATATTTTCGTTAATAGAGATGTAAATAAATCACATCAATTTAAAGTTAGGACAAGAAATAATAATAATAATAATTTATTGATTGATAATAGTAATTCAAATAAAAAATTAGAATTATATAGTGTTGATTTTGGTTTATTAAATCATCAAAAATTACATAACTATGAAAAAGAAAATAATGAAAATATTTTATTTACAAATTATGATAATCTGTTTTCAAATTGAATAAATTTTGATAAATATTTATTTAATTTATTTAATTAATCATATAAATAGATTGAGATAAATTTTTTTTCTTTTTATTATATTTAACTAACTCATTATATATATTTAAAAGAATATGAAATTAGATATAACGTTTATTTCTTATTTAATATTATCACTTATATCAATAGTTTTAGCTATCATTTTATTTCTTACAAATTTTAGTTATAAAAAAAAATTATTAAAAAGTGAATTTCTTTTATCAGAAAGGTATATTCTTATAGTGTTATTTAATATTTTTTATATATTTGTAAAATGGAATTCTTTATCAAACAATGTTTCAAACTCAAATGATACTTTTTATAATTTTTTTTTGTTAACTTTAATAATATATTATATAAATATTCTTTCTGTTAATCATCAATTATTTAAAGAAATTTCTTATCCATTTTATAATTTTATAAGTATATTTAATGAAAAATGGAAAAATGTTTTTTGGGAATTGTTAAGTATTTCTTCAATAATTTTAGGAATTTTATGCAATAAATATATAAAGGAAGAATCTACTGCTAGAGACAAAGAATTAAAATTTCAAATTATTTTAAGAGTAAATAAAGTTTCAATACTTATAATTTTACTTATATATTCAATTTTAAATTTTATTGTTTGTATTAATAATATATTAATATTACAAAATTTTCAAAATCCAAGTAAAGGCAAAATATTTTTTAAAAATATTATAAATATAATTATTAGTGTTATATTATTTGGATATACATTAATTAATTTCTTAGCAAAATTAGACTATTTTATAGATAAATATAATGACATATATTCATTTTATCTCCTTAGTATTTTTACTTTAGATATGTTAATAAATATGATTTTTATAAGAAATTCAGATTTTTATTATTATACACTTGGAAGAAAAGATTTATCAAATTTTTATCGTATTTTTGGATTTAATGATTTTTATAAACCTATTTTAACAATAAATGATGGAAATGAAAAAACGATAAATACTAAATTATTAAGTAGTAATGATGAAATGATTAAAAAAGATGATACTTTATATTATTTTCATAAAGTATTAAAATTTACTTGTTTAACCCAATTTAATCTTGAAATTTCTGAATATTGTTTAAATTTATCTATTGTTTGTATTTCTTCAATTTTTGATAAAATGAGAGAATTTAATATTGAAAAAAAATCTGGAACTGATATTTTAATTCCAATTAATGATGAAAGTAGAAAAAATTTAGATAAAAAAGGAAAATATTATGAATTTGAATTTAATGAAACTTCATTTAATGATGATGAAAATTCTTCTTTCCTTACAAAATTAAAATATAATTCTTTTGATAAAAATGTAGAATATAAAGATAAATTTTATGTAAATATTAAATATTTTCATTATGATACATTTACATCAATAATAAAAAATAAAGAAATTAATATATCAGAAGTAGTTAATAGTTTATTATCACATTCATGTAATTATCCTTTTTTAATATGTAAAAATTGCAAAGATGAATATTTCAAATCAATGAAAACTTTATCTTTAAAAACAAATGATAGAAAATATATAATTGATATTTTTGCAAATATTTTATATGAAGATTCAAAAAATAATATATTAGAATTATATTTAAATCATATTTCAAATAAAAAAAAAACATTTCTTCCAATTTTATTTGGGGCATTTAAAATAACAATAAATAATATGAATCCTTTTGTAATTTTTATATCAAGAAATTCAATAATGGAAGATATACCAAAAGAAATATTTAATTATTGGCAATTAATGAGATTTATTCCATCAAAAAATAATTTTGAAAAAATATTAACATCAAAAGATAGAACATCTTTATGCATTACAGAAGATAATTTATTTAATGATAATCAGAAAATATCAATAAATGATTATTTAAATTTTAATTCAATTTTAACTGAAGATGTAAATTTTCTTTCAACAATAGGAAGTAAAAATTTTTCTTTATTAATAATGTATTATGAAATTGATCAAAATTTTGATGAATATTTAAGATTAACAAGAAATACTTTAAAAAATAGAAAAACTGAATTTGATAGTTTAAATAAAAATAATGATGAAACAAAAATTGAATTTCGTCCCAGTGAATTTCAAAATATGAAATTTGGAGAAGTTACTAATTTAACATATTTTGATAATACTTTTAATAATGTTAATAAAAATGGAAATGGCTTTGAAACTAAATTTAATGGTATTAAGAGTATGATTTTTTTTTCATTTGAAAAAATTTTTGAATTTAGAGGATTTTCTTTTTCTAGATTTGATTATCATTCTTTTAATAGAAAAATACTTGATTATTTTGATGGAAATTTTGAAGATAATTTATTATAATTGAAGTATTAATTTTTTAAATTATATCTATTAAAAAAAATATATATATTAAAAAAATTAATTTATTTTTTATAATCAATTACTACAGAATTTAATTTTCGAAATGTTTTTGGTATTTTTTTTAAATTAATTGCTTCTGGCATAAAAGAATGTTTTCTTTTATTTGTATGATTTTTATAATTTTTTAAAAAATCATTATTTTGATTATTTATTATCCATTCTTTTTTATTGTTTAATATATATGATGGCAAATCATTTAAATTTATTTCATTTAATTTAATTATAAATTCATCATTAAATTCTATTTTTTCCTTTTTTATTCTATTTAAATTTGATTTATAATAAATTTTATCTAAATAAGGTTTTTCAATTTGTATATTTAAGCTTTTTTTATTTATGCTCGGTTTAATATAATTTGGGAAATAATCTAAAGAATTTTTTTTATATTCTTCTACATCAACTTCAAATCTTTTATAATTTAAAATATTAGGTGAAAAATCTCTAAATACAGAGTAATTTATTTTTAAATCTTGTTTTTCAAAATCAAAAATTAATATTTTTGGAATAAATTCATCTAATGATTGATATTTTTTTATTTGATTTAAAAATTTCATTTGACTATAATTAAAATTAACAATCCATTTTTTTTTTAAATTTAATTCATCAAAATTCACTTTAATTGAATAATAATGAATTGTAAAAAATGAATTAATATGCATTTCATTTGTCATAAAAAAACAATAAATTAAATCTTTGGCTTTAAATTTATAAATATTTTTATATGAAATTAAATAAAAATTGTCATCTTTTTTATTATTAGTTTCTTTATTAGAATATAATTTTACATTTTCTTTTCTTTTTGAAAGATTCAATTCTATATAATTTCTAAACATTTTATAAGAAAATAGATAATTAATTGCAAAAAATTCCCAATCTAAAAAATTATTCATAATTAAAAAAATTAGTAAATCTCTTTCAATATATTTCTTAATTGGTTTATTTAAATAAATCCAATCAAAAATAATATAAGGAATAGTTATCTTAACATTAAAATTAATATCAGGTGTAATCCAAATAAATTCATATTCATTATATATATTTTTTTTTGGTATATTATTATCAATATTATTAATTGTAATTTTATTATCTTCAACATTTTCCTTTTCTTCAAAACAAGAAAATTTTCTGGAAATTTTTTTACTAATTCTTCTTGAAAATGTTGGCTGTGGATTTTTTAGAGAAAAATGTCTTGGAATAATATTTTGATTTACAATATCATTTTCAGGTTTATCATTATTATTTCTTATGAATTTATATAATTCTTCATCATCAAAATATACTTTTGTATAATCTTTATTAAATTTTATTGTTGCTAATAAAATTCTTTGTAATAATTCTATTCCTTTATAATAAAATAAAAAATGATATGAAAATGGAATTTCTATTATATTTTCTTTAAATTTATTTTCTTCATCATTTATTGGAATAAATTTTATTGTTAATGGAAAAAGTTTTAATTTTATAATATCTCCATTTTTATCTTCAAATGAAGATTCTAATTTTGAAGTCGTATTTTCAATTTTTTCAGTTTTGATAGAAATTAAATTATCATTTATAAATTTTGTATATATTTCATTTTGATTAAAAATATTTCTTTCTTCGTAATTTAATTTTGAATCTTTCCATTTATATAAAAAATCTTCAACTAATATATCATTTCTAATATATATTTTATTATTAATATTACTTGAACTTCTTATTATTTTTTTCTGAGATAATTTTAATGGTTCCATATTTTGAAGTTTTAAAGGACTCATAAGAGAAGGGAAATCTAAATTAAATACTTTTATTTTATTTAATTTTAATTTTGAAAATTTATTTGTTTTATTTTTTCTATTAAAATAATTTGGATTTGATAATGAATGTTTAAGTGTACTATTTAAGGTAGTTTTTTCATTTGTGTTATTAAATATAGTATTATTTAATGAAAATAAATTACCCGCTTTTTTTTTAAAAATTGGATAAAATGAACTAGATGGAGTAATAGAAGGAATTCTTTGAGTTGCTGGTATATAATTTTGAATATAATTTTTAAACATTTGAGAATTCATTAATATTTTTTTTGAAGAACTAAAATCAATTGAATTTTTTTTTTCTTTTTTAAATAAATATTCAAAACTAAAACTTGGATATAAATTATTATCTCTCCTCATCTTTGAATATATAACTTTTTAACACTATAATTATTTATTTAATTAAATTATATTTTTATAATTTTTCTGTTAATTTTTAATTTTAAAGTAATTATTTAGATTAATACTTTAGATAATTATTTGAAAGTTTGAAAATATAAAATAAATAAATAAGATAATTTTCTTTAAAAATAATGAAGGAAACATAAAACAAATATAGAATATTAAAAAATAAATATTAAAAAAATAAAAATTTTAATAGATTATTTTTATTATTTAAGTATCATTTGTTATAGTTTATTATTTATGATTAATTATTAATTATTAATTTCATAATAAATAGAAATAATATGTAATCTAAAAAACTATTTTTAAAAACTATAATTTTCTATTTAGATTCTTTTTCATTTTCTTTTAATAATTCTAATTCCTTTAGATTTATATTATTATTATCCAATTTTAAATCTTTTTTATTATCAAAAGAATTTAAAATAAAATCTTTAATATTCAAAGAATCATTTTTTTCATTAGAAAATTTAATAGTTGTTTCATTTAAAATATTTTCTCCATTAAAATAAATATCTTTATTAATAATTTTTAATCTCGATTCATTAATTTTTTTCAAAAACATTTTTAACTTTCTATAAAATTTAGACCTATAATCACTAATAATATTTTTATGATCTCCTTTTTCTGGAAACCATTTAACACATTCTTTAATTTTTTTACATAAATTTTCACTTTTTTCAAAAGAAACAACATCATCTAATTTACCATGAATTAATAAAACAGGACATTCAATATTATTAATATTATTAATAGTATTTTTAATATCAATTTTTTCTTTATTTTTCCCATTATAATCATCATATATAATAGGACTTAATAAAATTAAACCTTTAATTGAACAAAAATTTCCTTTTGAAGCAATATAAATTGAAGGAATTGAGCCAATTTTTTTACCAAATAATACAATTTCTTCTAATTTTATTTCAAGATTGTTTAACGCAAAATTAATAACTTCTTCAATATCTTTATTTATTCTTTCTATTGAAGGCTTTCCAGAAGAAAAACCCATTCCAGAATAATCATATGATATTATATTACAATTTAATATATTACTCATATCTATTAATCTAGGATAAATTATTCCTAAATCTGTTTTTGAACTTTGTGATATTATTATTGTTAATTTATTTTTATTATCTGAATGAGAAGATGAGTTACTTTGATATGAATATAAATCATCTTCTGATTTATTTATTATTATTTTTTTTGAATTTTTTAGCTTTTTTTCTGGTACTGTGTTTTTTAAATATATGATAATTAAATTATTTTTTGAATCATTTATTTTTTTTAATGAATAACAAGAAATGTTTATATTTGGATAGTTTATATTATTAAATATTTCATGATTAAAATTAACTTCATTTATTAATGAACCAAAATCATTTGAATTAATATTATTATTATTATTCTTATTTTCTATTTTGTAATGTGGAGGATTTGGAGGAGAAAAAACTATTGAATTTGAATTATTATTTTTTTTTGTAAAAACATTACATGACATCAAATTAAATATTATCAATATTAAATAAAAAAATAAAAATCAAATTCAACGAATCTTACTTATAAATTTATATTATAATACTAAAATCAAAAAATATTAAAATTAAATATTTATAAATCTAAAAACTAAATTTTACTTATTAAGAAACATTCTTTTTTTCTAATAAATATAGATTTAAAGAAAATTAAATAAAAAATTATTAGACAATAATGTCTATTGATAAACAATTTCCTGATAATTCTTTAATTAAAAGCAGAAAAAAGGAAGATGATGTAGAAATAGATAGGCTTGATATATTTAATACAATATTAACTTTTTCAATTAATGAAAAAAAAAATCAATCTAAACCAAGTACTTTATATAAAAATATAAGAATAAATGGAATTAATATCATAAAAAATTTTTGTAATACTTTTCAATTGGAACAAAAAATATTTTATTCAAGTGTTTATTTAATGGATCATATTTTTATTAATAAAAAATTTACTCAAGATATATCAAAAACTGCTTATCATTGTGTTTTAATATGTTTAAAATTTTTTGAAAATGGAAATTTATCAACGAATGTAATTAATTCTTTAAATAATGAAAATTTTGATAGTAATTTAGAAATTCAAATTCTTGAAGCAATTAATTACGAATTAAACTTTTTTACTGCTTATGATATTTTAAGTTTTCTTTTAAATAATGAAATATTATTTAGTTATGAAAAAGAATTTTTAAGAATACATAATGTTGAAATATCAAATGTTTATTATAATTGTTTTATTCAATTATATAAATTAGTAGATAAAAAATTTTATATTAGATTTAGTTCAATTGAATTAGCTTTTTCTTTAATTGCTTTTATTAGAAAATCTTTTGGATTAGAAGATTTACAAAATTTATTTGGGATAATATATTCTTTTAAATACGAAAATTATTCGAAATGTTTCGAATTTTTAATAACGAAATTAAAGACTAAAAGTATTTCCGAAATTTACAATATTCAAATAAATGAACAATAAAGTATTTTGTATAATTAGTAGATGTTCATTTTTTTCAAAAGTATTAAAATTTTTAAATTTGTATTAAATATATCAATTATTAAATATATCTTTCTTTTTTCTCAAATAATAGACTTAGAAATGAGGAATAAAGAAATAGTTAAAATATAATATATTTTTTAAAACGAGTTATAAGATATGTAATTATAAATATAAATTATTTTAAAAAGAACTATTTAATATTATTTTATTTATTAAATATAATTATCTTTATTGTTAATTTAATCTAAATTGAGTAATTTATATTTTAAACATTTTTATTTTTAATTTATAATTTTTTTTATTAAATAAAAATTTAACTAAAACTAAGATAAATAATAAATAAAATATTTATATTAATAAAAATGAAAAAAATTCAATTAGTATTATCCCCAAAATTTAATCCAAAAATTAAAACATTTTTCATATCAAATGGAGATAATAAAATAATATTAGCAAGACAATTTATTCCAATGACAAGAGAAGAATTAGAAACATATCACACTGCATTTTTAGTAGGTTTATTAAAGAAAAAAACAAAGAATTTAAATTTAAAAACTTCTTTTAACTTATTTGATAAATCATATGGAGTATATTATCCATATAAATTAACAAATTCAAAAATATATTTTGTCCTTATTTCAGAAATGAATTTTAATCCAATTGAATTATCAAAATCATTAAAAACAATAACAACATTTATAACATCATTAATAACAAATAATATAAATGTAAAAGGAAATGAAGGAAAAAATGAAATAGATATAATAAAAGATAATGCATTTGATATAATTTTTGCAATTGATGATATAATTAATCCAATATTAGGAAATGAAGGAATTTCTCAATCAAAAATAATACAAAATTTAAAAATGAAATCAACAGAAGAAGAATATGCTTTAAAATTAAAAAATGAAAAAATTGAAGAAGCACATAAAAAATTAATAAAAGGAATGGAAGAAATAGAAAGATTAAAATATGAAAACAAATATATTCAAAATGGAATAACTAATGAAACTTTAAAAGAAAGAGAAGAAATGTTAGAAAGTGAAAGATTAATAAAAGAATATACTGATAATCAAAAAAAAGAAGAAGAAAGAAGAAGAAATATTATTAGAAATAGAAATAGAGGATTAAAATTTAATAATCATTCTGTAAGAACTTTTATGCATTTTACTCAAGAAGATAGAGAAGAAATGAATAATTTTGTTAATGTTTGTGAAAATTTAATTAGTAATTTAATGATTAGAGAATTAAGAAAAATAGAAAATGGAGAAGATAGTGATGAAGATAATAATTTTGGCCAAATTCAATTTCTTGTATTACCTGGTACAAGTTTATTTGATCAAATTGCTTCTCAAATTGAAAATGATTTGGAATAATATTATATATTGTTTAAAATTATATAATAAATATTATTTTTTTCATTTATTTATTTTTTTCAATTATGTTTATTTTTGTAAACTATAATTTTTTGATATTATTTTATGTATAGATTTTTATTATTGTTTTATAGATTATTTTTTATTTTTTATTTAATAACTATTTTTAATTTAATTATATATTAATATATTTTTTTAAAAAAAAAACATATTAATTGCTTTATTAAAAAAATTAAATAAAAATATTTTATATATGTTTATTAAATGGTTTAGTTGTATCAATTTCACTGTTACTATCACTTTCTATATTTGATTGTCTAATATCATTTTCAATAAAATTTCTTTGGTAATTATTATTATTATTAAAATTTGAAATTCTAAAATTATTAATATTATTATCATTATTTGAATATTCAATATTATTATTAATATTATTTGAGTTTTCATTATAATTATGATTAATTATATAATTATTAAAATTTCCAAAAGTTCTTTTAGATGATTCAATTATTTCATTTACCAATTTATTTGTTTTTAAATTTATATTTTGATTTGATTTTTTTCCTTCAATTATTTCTTCATCTCTTAATGAACTTTCAATTAATGAGTCTCTAATATTTTTATTTCTTATAAATAATGGATTTTCTAAACCTTTCATTTGTAATGAAATATTTCTTAATTCATTTCTTTCTTTTTCAACATTTACTTTCAAAAATAATTGATTTTCATCATTTTTAATCTTATTCATAACTGAATCAATATGTGTATCTTTATTTTTTACTTTTCCATCTAAAACTTCAAAGCAATCAATTAAATTTTTATATAAATTTTTGGAATGATTAAAAATATTTTCATTAGATGAATTAATATATGATGTAAAAATATTTTTAGCTTCAGATAATAATCCTAATTTTAAATAATAAATAATTAATAAATCTTCATATTGTTTATTTTCATAAAAAAATTCTTTAAGAATTAATTTTTCAATAAAAGTAAAAGGTAATTTAAATAATACATCAATTTTTTCATGAGTAATTAAATAATCAAAAAATGTATAATAAAGATTTTTTGCATTATTATAATTAGGTGATTCCATTATTTTTTTTAAATCATTCACATCTTGATTTAAATAATAAATTGCAAAACATGTTTTTATATATTGATAAGCTAAATTATCAAATTTTTGTTCTAATAAAAATTTAATATGTATATTCCAATCATTGAAATTATTATAATAATTTGAAATATTATTACTAATTAAAAAAGCATCTTCTTTATAATTTCGAGAAAATAATAAATATAATAAATTATGGTTTAAATTTGATAAATCTAAAATTGAATTTATTATATTATTTTGATCAATAATTTCTTTTTGGTTTAATTTAATTAAGAAGTTTGTTAATGGAATTATATTTTGATTTTCTATTAAATTATCTAAATTAAATAAAATTTCAGAAATTGGAGAATATTCAGTATATTCATTTCTGATTCCTTTAAAATTAGAAAAAGAAATTGGATTATTAATATCATTTGAATTATATTTTAAATAATAATAGAAATAATTAAACAAAATAAATTTCGTATAATATAAAAGATTTATGAAATCAATTGGCTTTTTAGATTTATCATTTTCTTCATAATTATTGATAACATTATTTAAACTTCTTGAAAAATCAAAATATTGTTTTATAAAATTTTCAAAATTATTTCTTATATGAATATTATCATTATTATAAAAAGTAAAAAGATTAAAAAAATGATTTTTTTGATAAAATTGTTTATTTTTATTGAAATTATTTGCTAAATAATTATTTAAAATTTTGATAATGAAATATAAATTTTCTAAATCAAATAATTCATTATTTATTTCTATATTTTGATCTTTTGAAACAACTTCTTCTTGTACAAATGGTTCTCTTAAAGGATTATTATTTCTTCTTAAAGCAATTTTAGAAATTTCAATTAAATTTTTGAAATATTTTTCAAAATTTAAAAATTCATTTATTTGAACATTATTTAAATTATTATTTGTTAAATATGTTTCTATTAATTTTTTTATATTATTTTTTAATACTTTACAAGTACTAATAATTAAATCATTTTCAATGTAAAATTTTTTTAATTGTAATTGATCTCTTAATGTTAAATATTTTTTAATTTGAAATAAATCATTTTTCAAAATAAGAGAAATTAAAAAGAAATCAACAAATTCATTTTCATTTAATTCAATTATTTGATTAATTTTATTATAAATTATTGAATTAAAATTATTCATTGCATTTTTATTATTTTTTAAACTTATATAATCTTCTAAATTTAAATTCTCATAATTTTCTATACTTTTTTTATTATAAACAACATCATTTTTAAAAAAGCATTCAAATTCATTTATATTTATTAAATATAAAATATGAATTTTAAATTCATTAATTCCTCTAATTGATGAAGTAGAATTTAAAATTGAAATTTTTAAAACATTTTGTAAATCATTTCTTTGATTTAATAAAATTAATTGTGCATCTTCATTATTTTTTTTCTTTTCAATAGCATATAAATCACCATAATAAAATTTAACATAATTTTCATATGACTTTGTTACTAAAAAAATATAATTTGGTTTATCAAAATTTGAATTTTTAGTTACTGATTTAGTAATATATGAATCAAACATAATTTCATTTATTTCAATAAAATATTTTTCAATTAAATGACTATTTTCAATTTCATAACAAGAAATAAAGGAAATTTGTTTATTTTTAATTCCTGCAATTGTTACAAAAACACAATAATGTTCATCATTATTATTACTATTTTCACTTAAATTTTCACTTGAAAAATAATTATTTTGTTCTTTATTAAGACAAATATAACAATTTAAATATACATTTACATATGAATATAAATTATTATAATTATTTCTATCAATTAAAATTAATTCAATAAATGATGACATTATTTGAGATATATTTTCAGGATTTTTATGAATAGCATAATTTAAAATTAATCCATTTGAAGTAAAAATTAAAAGAATTTGATTTTCTTTTACAAATTCCATTTTTTCAATATTGAATTTTTTAATAAATTCAGAATTTTGAATATCTTGAATAATATAATATCTATTTTTTTCAATATTTTCTTGAAATATAATAAGTTCATAATTTGATGTTATTACAAACATATAATTAATTCCGCTATCATCAATTTGAGTAAAATGATAATTAAGAATATTTTCTTTTATTTTTAATTCATAATATATATTTAATGAATTTAAACTTGAAATAACAATTTCTGAATATTCTGTTTTTTTACAATAAAGTAATAAATCAGGTTTTAATAATTGAACATTTGAAATTCTTTCATTTTGATTAAATGAAATTTTTGAAATTAATTTTTTTAAAACTAAATCAACAATAATTAAATTATAATGATTATAAAATACACAAAATTTCTTATCTGGAGATATTATATTTTCACATTGTTGAAAATTTATAGATGAATCATTTATTATTCTTGTATTTATTAATTCATTTTCATTAATATTTTGTTCAGACATTTTTTTAAAAAGATTAAAATATTATTTAATTTAAATTTTAATTTATAAATATATATAATAATATATTTTTATTATTTTTATTTATTGTTTAATTTTAATTTATTAAATATGAATTATAAATAAATGTCTGAAGAAAAACAAAAAAAAGTTAATGATAATGATTTACTTGTCAAGCTTTCAATTTTAAGAACTGCATTATTAGATGAAAGAAAAAAATCTGAAAACTTTCAAAATGAATTAAATAAACTTAAAGAAGAAAATTTATCAATTATAAAAAGCAATGATAATTTAAAAGAAGAAAATATATTAAAAAAAGAACAAATTGAAAAATTAAAAAGTGAATTATCAAAATATAAAAATAAAAACGGTCAAAAGAATTTAAAAAGTTTTTTTAATCAATTTTTTGAAGAAAATGAAGAAAAACAAGAAGATGACGAAACAATTGAAACAATAAATCTTTTAAAAGAAAAAATTTCATTAATTGAAAATGAAAAAACATTTATAAATGGAAAATTAAATGAATTAATGAATGATTTTAATAAATCAAAAGAAAGTTATGAAATAAAAATAAAAGATTTAGAAAAAAATTATAATATAAAATTAAATCAATATGAAAAAGAAATAAGAGAAAAAGAAGAGAGATTTAATAAAGAAATAGAAGAAAAAAATAAAATAATAAATGAAAATATTGAAAACACAAAATATTTAACAAATTATATAAAAACTTTTGATTCTCAAAAAATAGAATATGAAAATAGAATAAGTAAAATAAAATTAGATATTGAAATGTATATACAAAATTTAAATAAAAAAAATGAAGAAATTCAAGTTTTATTTAATGAACAAGAACATTTACTTCAAGAAATAGAAGATTATAAAAAAGAAATTTTAGAATTGAAAGTTGAAATAACTCATAATAAAGTATTAATTTCAGAATTAAAACCAATTGAGTCCAATCATCTTTTTTCTGGTTTTTTAATCCCTGATGAAGATAATGGTCATTTAAAATTAGTTGAACTTAGTTTTGGAACAGGAAAAAATAAATTTTATTTTAAAATTGAAAAAGAAAAAGAATTATTATTATCTAATAAAGAAGTTATTGATATTATTGAAGATTCTGAAAGAAAAAATAGAGTTAAAATTATACTTAAAATTAATAAAGAAAAGAAAAGTTTTATTTGTGATTTTACTGAAAAAGAAATTCAATCCATGTTGAAATTTTATTATGAATTTAAAAAAAAACCTAGTTTTATTGAAGGAGCTTTAATTGGAATGAATGGTGATTATTTTTATTAAAATTAATAATAATATTACAATTATTTATATATGTTTAATATTAGATTTTATTTTATAAAAAAATTTTTATAATTAAATTTTATAATGAAGAATAAAATTTTATTCAATTTAAATTATAAAAAATTTCTAAAATTTATAAAATATATAGATGGAATAATTATTTTTAATGATATGCATTTTGAAATTGATTTTTCAATTCAAATAAATTTAATGTAATGTTAAATTAAATTTTTAATTATTCATTTATTTAATCTTTTTGTATTTAACAAACAGTGCATCTTATATAACAAATCATTATTTATATAATACATATTTGAACAATATGAAATTTAATATATTTTGTTAATAAAGATTTAGTTAATATATTATTTGATTTAGAATATTTTTTTGATATAATTAATAAAAATAGGTACATTGATTTTTTTATTTCTAAGGAAAAATAATAAATTATATATTTTTTTAGTTTATAAATATTTATGAAAAAAAAAACTGTTATTTTCAATTATTTTTATATAATCAACAATATGAAATGTATAAATTTAATATTTATATATTTGATGTTACTTTTTTTATTTAAAATTTGATTACCATTTAATAATCTTTAAATTTGATATTTTAAATTTTAAAATAACAAATTTAAAATTTAAAAATAATTTTAATATATTATGAATTAATAAAATTGTTTAATAACTTTATTTAACAAAATATTTGAGATATATTTTTCAATATCATTAAAAGAAATAATAATTAAAATTAAAGGCAAATTTTCAACTAATTTAATAAACTTTTTATGTTAATTCCTACTATTTTGTCATCATTTAATAATTTAATATTTTCAAATATTTTATGATATATAAAATATAATTTATATAATGCATATACTAGGTTATATTAAAAAATAAATATGACCTATTTACATATTTCTCACATTATATCTAAACTTATAAATAAAAAAAAACAAAAATATTAAAGTTATTTTCATAATATTTCATGATTTATATATTTTTTAGCTTCGATTATAATATTCATCCCATAAGATAATTTTGATATTTCATTTAAGTTTTGAAATAATTGTAAATTTAATTGAGTAGAAATAAATTTTTCTCCTAATGCATATAATGCTTTTATAACTTCTGAAGAAAAAGGATTTCCACAATACATAATAAAATTTTGTAAAATAAAATAAAGGATTATATTAATAATATTAATTTTTTGAAATGATATTAATAATAAAAGGATTTTATAACCTCTACTATCTAATAATAATTCATTTGAATTTTTTACAATTAAATATATTAAATTTATTTTATCTTCAATTGATATTATTTCAAATAATTTTCTGAATATTTCTAAATTTTTATTACTTTTCATAATATCAATAACGTGAAATTTTATTTTTTCATAAATTAAATTAAATAAATTATTATCATCTTTACATAAATTAATTAGAGTGATTATATTTTCAAATAAATAATCCTTTCTTTTATCAAACAAATTAATAATAATTTGTTTTTTAAATTCTATATTTAAATAAGTAAAATTTTTAAAATTTAATTTCATATTATTTTCATTTAAATTTAAATTTGAATTAATATCATTTTGATTATTTAAAAAAGAAGTTTGATAATGAAAACAATAATCATCATTATTCAAAATAATATGAACCATTAAATCAGAATCATCAGATAAAAAAGAATAATTTTGAGACTTATTATCTGGGATGTATTCTTCAATTTCTGAACTTAAATCCAAATTAGAAACTGAAGTATAATTCGTTGGTGATAAATTTATCAAAGTTTTACTTTGAGAATTATTTTCAATTAATTTTACTTGATGACTTTTTTTTGATTTATTTTTACACCAATAGATTATCATTTTTGTAAAAAAATAAAAGTTAAAAACTTATTGAAAATAAAAAAAAAAAAAATTAATTTTTTTTTTCATTTTTTTAAATTATGGGAAATTGTTTTAGTTATGATTTTATATTAACTGGGAATAAAGGAGAAGATTTTATTAGAGATATTATTAGAAATTTTAAAATGAGAGAATATTTTATAAATGATTTAAAAAATGGCTTATTTGCAATTAATGAACCATGTGAAAGAAATTCTTTTTATCAAAATTATTTAATTGATGAAAATGAAAAGAGTAATAAATATATTAAATTTCAATATGCTTTATTAGATTTAGCTAATTTTACTGATAAATATGATAATGATGAATTTATGATATTAAAATTATTTTCTTTAGCTGCTAATTCAAATGATAAGATTTATTTTCTTAAAAAAAATTTCCCTGTTGAAAATTTTGAAGAATTTATTTCTTTATGTAAAATAATTTGGAGAATTAATTTAATTGAAAATAATAATATTATTTTAAATATTATTGATTCTGATAATCCTTTAAAAAAAGATTTAGAATATTTAGTTAATAATATTTATAATGAAAAAAATTATAAAGAATTCATACAAGGAATAAGAGACCAATGGTTATTGAATATTGATAAAAATGAAGAAAATAATATATCAATAGTAGATCATTTTTGGGAAGAAATGTCAAGTAAATATGATTTTTGTTTTAATTGTCTTGAATTAAGACATTATTTTTTCTTAAAATTTGAAAAATAAAATATATATTTTATAGGATATAAATAGATTTTTTTTGTATATTATAAAGTAATTAACATTAGTTTCTCAATTATAAATTATATATAATTATAATAGTTTAAATGTATTTTTCTGTTTATTTTTAAAAATATTAAAAAAATAGAACAAAAGTATTTAAATTTTTAAATAATAATAAAATTAAAATTTATTTCTTTAAACAAATTTATAATAATCTATAAATATAAATATAAAATATTAATTAAACAATTAATTATAAAATAAATGTTATATATTAGCCCCTCATATATAATTTTACCTGAATTTACTTATTTCTTTATTTTAATTATTATTTTTCATATCCTTGCCAAACATCAAATAATAACAAAATAATCCATTACTAATTTTTTCAATATTAATACCAATATATTTTGAACTTTTACTAAAAATATTATTCCTTCTATGAAACATATAATTAGTATCATCTATAATTTGAAGAAGAACAGATAATTCAATATTAGAATTCATAATATCATAATGAAAATTAACTAATTCAATATTTTTTTCAAGTAAATTATTTTTTAATATTTTTAAAGTTTTTGAAATATAGTTTTCACTTATAAAATTTTCATTAAAAACATTTGAATTATTATTTGATTTAGGAAAAGGAAAAGTTAATTCTTTTTTTAATTGTAAAGGTTGAACAGATTTTTTATTAGAAAATAATAATTTACAAGATTCAAAAGCATTTTTTCCTGTATTTAATTTTATTTTATTATTTTTATCAATTTGAATATAAGAATTTTTTGGTAATGTAGTTAAAAATGGTAAATATTTATCTATTTTTTGTTCTATTATTTGAGGATTTTTTCTAATTAAATTTATTTCATTAAACATTTCTTCTCTCATTATTTCTAAATAATTTGTTTCTTCAGATTTTAATATATTTGATGTTTGAATTATTTGATTGGAAGAAATAGCAGAATCTGTTGTTGGCTTTTTATCATTTAATTTTAGTTCTTTTGTTATATAAGTTTCTTCTTTTAATACCAAATAATTTAAATTATTTGATGTTTTAAATTTATTATCATCAAATATTGGATTTTTTTCTATTTGAATTTCTGATTTATTTATACATATTTGACAACCCATTATTAAAAAAATTATATTTTCTTTATTATATAAAAATAACATTTATTTTTAAAACTTTTAGAATATAAATTTAAGTATATGGAATAAATTTGTTTAATAAATATTACATATCATTTTTACTTATTAATGATTAATTAAATTTTAAAAAAGATAATTTATATTAAAATGGTATAAAAGAATTATTTTAAAATATTTAAAAAATATAAATTAATTATTTTCTCATTATTTTATAATTTATATTTCCATTTTTTTTAATTGTCAATTGTGATTATAATAAATGAAAAAAAAAGAATCAATGTCAACAAATACAATAAAATATAGAAATATGAAGAATTCTTTATCTTATAATAATTTAAGTGTCCAAAATAAAAAAATATCTAATATTCTATTAAGTGATAGAAAAAATTTTTCTGAATCTAAAAAATTAAAATTAAAACCAAAAATAAAAGAAAATAATGAATTTAAATTACCTTCAATAAATATAATGAATCCATTATTAAATTTTTATATACAAAATCATAAAATAATTTTAAATGATATAAATAAAAATATCATTTCTTCTATTAAAAAAAAAAATGCTAAATTTTTAATTGATAAATACCAACCACAAAATGATTTTAATCAAGAAAATTTCTTAACATTTAAAAATAAAATTCAAAACTATATGAAAAGTAATATTAATAGATTAGAAAATGAAGAAATGTTCTTTATAAAAAATTATCAATATAAAAATAATTTTAATAATAATATTAATAACAATTCAAATAATAAAATAGAAATAAAAAAGACAAATGAAATTAACAAATTTATTTTTCAAAATAAAAAAAAAAAAATTATGGTTAAAAATTTAAAAATAATATATCGAAATAAAGAATCGGAACTTAAAAATAGTAATTCATTGGATCTATTAACTATAAAAGATAGAAAAAAAAAAATATTAGATCAATTAGAAAAAATGGAGTTATTAAATGAACAAGAAGAAGTATTTAAAAATAAATTAATAGATATTAAAAATATTGATAATAATAAAGAAGATATATTGAAAAATGAAAAGAAAAAAATAAATAAGAAATATGAATATATTAATATGATAAAAAATAATGAAGTATTTGAAAAAAAATTAAAAAAGAGTAATTCAAATAAAATAATTTTAAATAAATTTTTAGATGAATGTACTCAAACATGAATTAATAGGTAATTCTCCCTAAAAAAAAAATTAACTTAAAAATATGTAAATTAAATATTTTTAAAATAATAAATACTTTATAGAATAAAAAAAGGAAATATAATATTTAATTAGAAATATTTTATAATTATAATTAAACATAATGGAAGAAAAAAATATTTTAAAAAAAATATATTTATCTCTTTTTCTTATTTCTCATTTTAATTCTTCCTGGGAAAATAGATCTAAATTTAGTTAATTCTTCATCTTTTAAAGTCCCAACTCCCCAAAATAAAATAACTTCAACATGATTTAAATATTTTTTAAATTCTGGTAAAAAATTATTAAGTACATTATAATCAATATCAATATTATATGAAAAATCAATTTGATTTAACATAATAAAAGAATTTGATAATTTTGTTTTAAAAATTTCTATATCTTTACCATTAATATTATCATCTTGAATTTTTAATTTATTTAAATTATAAATTTTACTTAAAGAATCCCAAAGTTCATTTAATCCATTTTCATGTTTATTTATTGTTTTAGAAATATCTAAAATTGTTAAATCATGACAATTTTCACTTAAACTATTAACTATTTTAATTATTGAATCAGTTCCAATATTATTTTCAGCAATTACAAAACTTAATAAATCTTTCATATTTTTTATTAGATTTATTAATTTTTCAACTGATTTTGAAGTTAAAAAAGTATGATAAAGTGAAATTCCTCTTAAATTAGATAAATTATTTTGAATTGAATTACTTAATATTGATATTAATTCACTTGTTAATGGAACATATAAACAATCAAATGTTTCTAATTTTTTCATTTTTTCTGTTACTTCAAGACATTTATTTGATAATTTACAATATGATAAACTATAATCTTTTAATTGTTCTAAAAATGAATCTTCACATTTTTCTAATATTTTTCCTGCTTTATATGTTCCTGTAAAATTAATATTTTCAATTTGTTTCATTTTATTTAAACATGATGAAATATTATTAATTTGTTTTTCAATAACATTTTCTTCTTCTTTTCCTAAAGATTCTTCTAATTTAAAAAGTTGATTAATATTAATTGAATTATTTTCATATAAATCAATTTTTTTTAAATCTTTAAATTTTTCATAAAAATCATTTAAATTATTATCATTAAAATCTTTTCTAATATCAAATCTAAAATCAGTAATAATTTTTAATTCTTTTGCTCTTTTATTATATCTATTAAAAATGTCAGTTTCTTCTCTTCCAACTTTATTTAAAGCTAAATCAATTTCTTTTGATTTATGTAATTTTTGTAAAATTCTTTCTGCACCATCAGAAGTAAAATTATTACCATGAATATTAATTTTTTCTAAATTTGGAAAATTAATTTCAATAACCCAACATAATATATCAGAACATTCATCATCTAATTTATTTGAACTTAAATCTAATGAAATTAATGGATATTTTTTATGTGAATCATAGACTTTAGTAAAAAAATTTATTATATCATCACTTGAAAGATCCATAAATGATAATTGAAGTTTTTCTAATTTTTCTAAATTTATATAATCAAAAGATTTTTGTGTAAAAACTCCTTCACCAACAATAATAATTGATATATTTTTATATTTATTTAATGAAAGTAAATAATTTAAATTATCATGAAGAATTGAAATATCTTTTTCCATTGAAGATGATATTGTAAAATTAATATCTAAATTAGTTATTTTATCATTTTTTAAAAAATCATTTTTTTCTATATCATATAATGAAACTAATTTTAATTCATATTCTTGACATTCTATTCCTAAAAATTCATAATAATAATCAAATAAAGGACTTAATTTTACTATTCCTTCTTTTACTGGATTATTTTCTAAAGTTTGTAAAAAACAAGAAAATATATAATTTATATCTTCTGTTCCTAATTCATTTTCAAAATATTCAAATGTTTTATCATATATATTTTGTAAATTTAATGGTAATATATTATATTTTTTAAATGAATTTATTAGAAAATTATATAATTTAAATGAACCTTTTTTAATATATAACATTTTTGATAAAGCTTTTGATCTTTTGCATATTATTAATCTTCTTTTATATTCTACAAAGGAAAATAATTCATTTACAGGATATCTTCCTTGTTCTAAAATATTCATTTTATTTTTTATATAATTAATTTTTTAAAATTATTATTTATTTTTTTTTAAAATTAAAATTTTATTAAATAAATTATTTTATGTTAATATAATTATCAATAATATATGTTTTACTATTTTACTATTAAATTTTTAAATAATCTAATTTAATGATAAACTTAAAAATTTATAATTCAATTTATTATTCCTTAAATAAGATTTATGATTTTTAAATAATTAAATTATAAATAATTCAATTAGAAAAAGAAAAAAGTTTATTTTTAACCTGAATGTTATTTTTTTGTTCAGGAATGTATTCATAATATTCTTCTAATTCATTTGCTTTTATTTTCCTTCTATTAGATTTTAAATAATATTTCATATAAACAATAGAAATAAATAAAGCAACAGAAAGAATAATAACTAAAACCCAAGCAATTGGAAAATTATAACTTTGTTTTATGTTTGGATAAACTCCAAAAATTCTTCTATCTTTATCGAAAAAAATTAAATATTTTTTAAAAAAGGGTTTTCCAAAAACCCAATTTTGACTATTTTTATGAGAAATAACTAAAAAATAATACTTATCTTTAAATTTAAAAAATAAATCCTGATATCCAAGTGTAAAATTATAATTCAATCCATCTTTAACAAAAACAATATCAGGAAATTTTTTGAAATTAATACTATCTTTACAAACTATATAAATATTACGCCAATAACCAAAAAACTTTAATACACATATTCCTTTATCAATATAATATTGAAAAAATAATTCATTAATTTTTAAAAAATATTCATATGAACCTTCAATTAAACCATATTCATATAAAAAAGTAATTTCCTTTTCTTTTTCATTTAATTCATTATCATTTACAAAACAATATCTATAATCAATTTTCCATTGATTAGGTTGATTTTTAACTCCAATTTTTGCAAAAAGAAATTCATCTTCAACATAATTTTTATCATAATTATGTAAATAATTTCCAATAATAAATTCTCCTTTATCATCACTTAAATATCTAATTGCAAAAGGATAAGATTCAATAATATCTTTACTTTTTAATTGATTAATAAAACTTGAAGAATAAGGCATTGAATGACTATTTGATATTAATTTTAATCCAATTTCACCTGAAAAATTTTGTGATTGATAAGTTAAATTTTTTGCTAAGACAAAAGTAAAATTTTTCATTTTTTTTTGATCTTTACCAAAATCTAAACTATCATTTGATAAAATTCCTTCTGTAAAATCAAATGTATCATAATGTCCTTTGTGACCGTTTATCATTTTAAATGATGATGATTTTTTTTCATCAAATTTTATTATGTTTTTATTATATTCTTCTGATGTTAAAAATGTCGGAAATTGTTCCATTTTTAATATCATTGGAATTTTCTGCAATGGTTCTCCTATATAAAAGGGAACTTGAATATAATTATTTATTAATTCTTCCATTATGTTTTCTTCTGTTAATTCTCTATAATGTACTCTTTCAAATGGAAGGATTATTACTGTTTTTAATTGATTTATTAGAAATGTTATTATTAATAAAAATTTGATTATCATTTTTTTTAAATATATATATGTTTTTTCTTTAAATGATAAATATGAATAAAAATGTAAAATTTATTTTATATTATACTTTTATTATTTTTTTTGGATTTTTTTTTTTTTTGAGTTTTTGATTGGTATTATTTTAGGATTTGTTTGTTTGGTTGTTATAAAAATATTTTTTGAGTTCTTTTTTTTATTATATAAATAGTTAAAAATACAATTTAAAAATTTTTTCATATGTATTATATAAAATTTTAAAACATTCTTTTAATTATTATAAAATAATTAAAATGAAGTATATAATTTAATAAATAAAAAATATGTAAATATATTTAATTAAAAATAAATAAATTAATAATATTATTAAAAGGAAATATAAATTATAAAAATATATTAATAAAAATGGATTTAAATATTAATTAATATATAAATATTAATAAATGAATTATTTATTTAAGCTTTTTAAGTATAAATAATTATAATTAAATTTGTATATTTTGAATAATTGACTCAAAAATAAGACTAATATAATTTAAATAATTATTCCAATTCATTATAATTAATTGTAATTCAACAAATTGATTTTTTTCTCATTTAAAATATAATAAAGAATAATAAGAGTAAAAATAAAAATTTTTTATTATTTTAATTTTATTTAATAAATAAAGGATGTTAAAAAACTTAATCTTGATTATTTTTTTTTTTGGATAATAAAAAATATATTTATTGTCATTTTGAATTATATTTTTTTCTCACTTTTTTTAACAATTATCAAATTATTTAAATATTAAAAAAATAAAAATTTCCTTTATATAAAATATATTAAATGGTAATAAATTTTATATATATATTTTTTATATTATTATCATTATCATATTCAAATCAAAAACCTCTATTTTTAAATTTTACTTTTTCCTCTTTAATTGATATTTCAAAATTAAGTGAATCATCATTTATAAATGGATTAATAAATAGTGAATTAATAATAAATACAAGTATAGGAACACCAAATCAAATTCTTCCATTAAAAATAAAATTAAGATATTCCACATTTTCAATAGTATCAATTTTATCAAAACACAATCCAATAATAAAAAAATTTAATCATAATAATTCATCAACATTTTATTCAGATAATATTTCAGAAGAAATTTTTCCTAATTATGATGAATTTATAAAAGGAATTAAATCAAAAGATAATATAGAATTTGAAAATCAAATAAAATTAAATAATTTTAATTTTTTTTTAACAACTGAAACTTTTTATGATATAAGTGGAATATTTGGATTAAATATAAAATATGATAGATATTTAGAAAATTATAGTTTACTTAAACAATTAAAAGAAAGAAATTTAATTTCAAAATCAATATTTTATTTTGATTTTGATAAATTAGAAAAATCTCCTTTAAAATATAATGGAAATTTAATTATTGGTTCATACCCACATGAAATAGATTCTAAAAAATATAATAAAGAAAATTATATAGAAATTCCTATTAATCCAAATTTTGATAATACAAATGAATTTTATGAATTTAAATGTTTAAGAATTTATTATGGTGAAAATAAGAAAAATGATTTATCAGAAACTGTGAAAAATCCAATTGATTTTTCTAGAAATCTTATTTTAGGAAGTACTAAATTTTTAGATATTATTACTAAAGAATTTAATAAGTTTTATAAAGATAAATGTAAATCTAATGAATTAAGAGGAATTCTTAGTTTTTCTTGTGATAAAGATATTAATATTACTTTATTACAAAATTTATATTTTTATAATGTTGATATTAATTATACATTTGTTTTAAATCCTTCTGATTTATTTATTTTACATAATGATAGATATTATTATTTAGTTTATTTTTTAAAATATAGTAATGTTAATTATTGGAATTTGGGAACAGCTTTTTTAAGAAAATTTACTTTTGTATTAGATCAAGAAAAACAAGTTTTAGGATTTTATCAAACAAAAAAAAAAACATTAAATACAAATTTACTTTTAAAAATATTATTGATTATTGCATGTATAATAATAATAATATTAATTATTTTATTAATGTATTATAAAAATAATCAAAAAATAAGAAAAGTAAGAGCAAACGAATTAGAAAGTGACATTGATTACAATCCAATATCCTAAAACTTTTTAATTATATTTTATCATATTATTTAATTATTTAAAAAAAAATAAAATAAAATAAAATTCCTTAATTCCTTTAATTGTTTTCAAAAAATAAAACTTAAAATTTAATTAAAAAAAAAATTAATAATTTAAATAAAAAAAAAAATATTACTGAGCAATTCTATAAGTAATATATCTTCCAGCAGTTTCAGAAGCCCTAATAATTTTAACAACTTGTCCTTTAACTAAACCTAAAAATCTTGCAACAGGATCAGTAGTTAAAATTTTTGGTAATTGACTTTCTTTTAACCTATATTTTTTAAGTAAAGTTTGTTTTTCTTCATCACTTAAAATAATATGTTTAGGAACTAATTCATGTTCAGTTATATTAACAATTAATTCTTTATCTTCAAAAAGTTCAATATGAAATAATTTAGAATCATTTGTTTCTTTTAATTTTTGTCTTGCCATTGAAGTAATTGAACCTGAAATTATTATTATACCATTTGGAATATTTTTTTCTTTTAATTTAATACAAAATTTCGTTATGTGATCTACAGTTAATTTTTCTGCTACAATATATTCTACAAATATTGTTGATGATTCATCATTTATTTTATTTCCATAAAAGTTTAATTTTGGTATTTTTCCATCTATTATTTGAAGAGATTGTTTAAATGATTCATATTGAATATTTTTATCTCTTTCAACATCATATCCTCTTGCTTCTAACATTTGTAATTCTGTTTTTTTTATTTTAAATAATCTTGCAATTTCAGCTTCGCTTGTTTCTTTTTTTTCAGACATTTAATTATGATAATAATTAAAATAAAATATATTTAAATATTAATAAAAATAAAATTTTTTTAAAAATTACATTTTTATTTAAAAATAATAATAATATTAAAAAAAAGCAATCAAAAAAAAAAAAAATTTAAATTTTTTATTCATAAACAAAAAAAATGAGTAAATCTTCAATGACAGAAGAAGAACAAACATCAAAAACAACAAAAAAAGAAAAATCAAAAGATTCAAAAAATGAAAAAGAAGAAAAAAAAATAGAAATAGAGCAAGAAAGTAAATCAGATGAAATAAAAATAGTAAAAAGAGGAAATGAGAATAGTTCCTTAAATATATCATATGAATTTTTATTTAAAGTATCATTAATCGGAGATTCAGGAACAGGAAAAACTTCAATAATAACAAGATTTATTGATAATGTTTTCAAAGATGAAACAACAACAACAATTGGTGTTGATTTTAAAATAGTAAGTTTTGATTTGGGAAAAGAGACTTTTGCAAAAATGCAAATTTGGGATACTTGTGGAAGTGAAAGATTTAAATCTTTAACTGCAAATTTTTTAAAAACTTGTAGTGCTTTTATTTTAGTTTTTGATTTAACTAGATTATCTACTTTTCAAAGTATTGATAATTGGATTAAATTAATTTATGAAAATACTAAACCGAGATTTTTAATTTTAATTGGTAATAAAAGTGATTTAGTTAATGAAAGGAAAGTTGAAAAAGATTTAATTTTGAAATATTGTGAAAAAAATAATTTTAATTATATTGAAACTAGTGTTAAAAATAATTCTAATATTGAAAAAATTTTTAAAGAAGTTGCTTATCAATTATATGAAGGAATTAAAAGTAAAAGTCAAGAAAGTCAAAAAAATGAATTAAAAGAATATGAAATTGGAGGATTTAAAAATATTAAAATTGATGATGCTAATGTTTTTAGTGAGAATAATAATAAAAAAAAGAAATATTGTTGTAAATCATAAAATATTTTTTTTTATTTATTTTAATTTAATTAATATATTTATTATTATAAATGGAATCTCCTTTAATAAGTAAATATACTTGTTTTTATAATTATGTTTTTGTTATTCCAAATGATTTAAAAAATTCTGAAAATGAATATGATAATATTTCAAATGATTTTGATAATATTAATTTAAGTTTTAATTCATTAAATACAAGTAATTATTCTATCAATGAACATTTTAAGTTTTTATCTGTACTTAAAGATAATTGGAAAAATGATGTTAAGAAATCAATTAATATATCGAAATTTAATTTCTTAAAAAAATTTTTTATAAATAAATAAAGCAATTAAACAGTAATAATAATAATAATTAAAAGGGTTTTAATTATTCTTATTAATGTTTTATCATATAATAAAGATTATATATAAAAAATTTATTGTATATATTATCATATTATATATTTATGAAATTATAATATTGAAAAATTTCCATAATTATCAATAATATATGAAAATAAAGTATAAATTATTTCAAAACAAAAAAGAATTAAACAATTGTATAAATATTAATTTCAGATTATGTCATAATTTATTCAATTTATTAAAATATACATAAATAGAATTAATATAAAATAAATAATATATAATATATTTAAAAAACATTTAAAAATATATAAATTATTTAAACCCTAAAATTATATAAAAAAATTTGTAATTTAATAACAACAATTCATAATATATATATATAAATTAATTAACAAAAGCTTTTTTTCAAAGATAAATATATTACTTAATTGTAAAACAACTAACCATTATAAATTTAATAAATATTATATTCATAAGAATTTAAAAGATTTTCTTTTTTAATGAGATAAACTTCAACTTCTTCTGAATCATTAAATTGAGTTGATATTTCAGAATATTTTCTTAATTTTTGATTATATTTTCCTTTTTTAATTATAATTAAATCATTTAAAAAAGAGGGTATAAAAATTTCTTCAATTGAAGGAATTTTTTTTTCATTTTTATTATCATTTTCAACTGTAGTATCAAGAGTTGATTCAAATTGTTCGATTTCTGTTTTATATTTTTTTACCTTATTTATATAAAAAATGGAATTTATATTATCACTTTTTCTTTTTATTTTTCTACATAAAAATATTTTATCTTTTTCATTATTTATACTATTCATTTATTTATTTTTTTTAATGTTTTAATAAAAATAATTTTTTTAAACAAATATATTTTACTTATTAAAATTATTTTTCAATATAAAAAATTCTTTTTTTAATTTTTTTCATTTATATTCTTTTCATTTATTTCTTTTAAACTCTTTTCTAAATTTTTAATTTCTTTTTTTTGATTATTTTCAAGTTTTCTTATTTTATTTTTAAATTTTGAAACAATAGGACTTTTTTGCTTTTCTTTATCAATAGTAAATTGTTCTATACTGAATTTCATTTTATTTTCCAATTCTTCATTTTCTTTATTTTGTTTATTTTTTAGTATTTCAATTTCTTTTTCATATTGTTTATTTTTTTTTAAATTATATTCTTCTTTTTCTTTTTTTTCTAATTTTTCAATTTCAATTTGTACAACTCTTGCTTTAGAAAATCTAAAAAAATAAAATAAAAAATAATATATTTACTCTTTATTTTCTCTATAAACTTTTAATTCTTTTTTTGAAGCAATTAATTCTTTTGAGTCTTTAATTTTTCCATATTTTTTTTCAAAATCTTCATTAAATTTTTTTAATTCTTCTTCATGAAGTTGTTTTAATTTTGATTTCATCCCATCAAAACTATATTGTAATTCATCCCATTTTTCACTCATTTTATTATCAAATTCTTTTAATTCTTCTTTTTCAACATTTTTTAAATTTTTTTTTTCTTCTTTTTGTTTATCTTTAGCTAAAGTAATATTTTTTTTATCTTTAACTTTACTTAATTGAATAATTTTTTTTTTATCTTTTTCTGCATTTTTAAAATTATATGTTTCTTCATTTTCATTCATTGATTTTTTTAATTCTTTTATTTCTTCATTTAATTTTTCAATTGACCATTTCATATAATTTTCTTTAGGTTCTGTATTTTTATTTTTTAATTTAGTATCTTTTTTTTGAAGAAAATTAAATTCTCCTGTTTCTTTTGTTTGTTTTGTTAAATTTTTAATTTCATTTTTTTGATTATTTTCAATATCTCTTATTTTATTTTTATATTTTAATAATATTGTTTCTTCATTTTTTACTTTTTCTCTATTAAATTGTTCAATTCCATTTTTTATTTTTTCATCTAATTCATCTTTTTCTTTTTTATGTTTATCTTTTAATTTTTTATATTCTTTTTCAAATTTTTTTGCTCTTTCATATTCAAAATTATTTTGTTCTATTTTAATTAATTTATCAATTTCATTTTGTGCAATTTGTGCGTTTGCATAACTAAAAATAATTATTTATATAATATTAATTTTTTACTCTTTTTTTTTAACAAATAAATCTTTTTTTTTCTCAATTGCTAATATTTCACTTGAAGGTTTCATTGAAGATTTAAATTTATCTTCATATGTTTTTTCAAATTTTTCTTTTTCTTCTTCTTGATTTTTTTTTAATTGTTCTTCCATTTTTTGAAACTTTAAATTTAATTTTTCCCATTTTTCTTTCATTTTATTATTTAATTCTATTATTTCATCATTTTCATCTGATTGAATTGCTTCAATTTCTTGAATATGACGATATTTAGTATCTTTTATCTTTACTTTTTCTTTTGCTTTTTGTGCTAATATTAAGTCTTGTTTTACTGATTCTGCTTCTAAAAAATTTTTTTCTTTTTCATAATGATCCATTAATTCATTTAAATTTTCTATTTCTTTTTCTATTTTTTCCAATGACATATTCATATATGGATTTGGAATCATTAAATTTTTATTTTGTGATTCATTTAATTTCATTTTTATTTTATTTTTATTATATAAAATATAAAATTAATAAAAATATACTATAAAAAATAATTAAGACAATTAATAAATTTTATTTATAAAAAATATAAAAATTTTATTTTTTTTTATATAGATCATTAATTTATTAAAAGTATTTAAACATAAAATTTAATTTTTTATCAAATTTTAATTAAAAATAAGAATATAATTTTGTGGTTATTTCCAGATTTTTTTTTATTTTATAAACAAAATATTTAATATTATTAATTAATACAATACATCATATAATTTAAAAAAATATAATAAAATTTAATTGTTTATAAATAAAAATAATGGAAAAATAATAATTTGTTTTAACTAAACCTTATATTATAAAATAAATTTAAATATTTTATTTTTCAATCAATTTTAGAATTCCCATACTTCAATTAAATTCTCTAATTTTTCTTTTTTGAATAAAAGTAATTCTATTATAATAAAAGTAAATAAAAAATATATACATAGGTAATAAATTCAAAAAAAAATTTAAAAAAAATAAATCTATTATTTAAATTAACTTTCAAAAGCATCGTGAACTAAATCAAAAAAAAATTAAATGAATTCAAAAAATACAATCAATAATCCTTTTAATTCAAGATATAAAAATTCTAATTACCATATTGATATTCACGACAGTAAAACTTATAGAACAAATTTAAATACAAACATTTATCATAAGCATGATTTAATTTGTCTTCAAAGGTGTAGTAATTGGATATTAACATTATCACAAATTATACAAAGAAATAAAAAAAGGATTTCGAAAAATTTTTATGGAAATATAGAAGAAAAAAATATATGTTATTTGAAAAAATATTATCCTAATGAATTATTAGATTATTTTCCAATTGATATCAAAGAAAATCAAAGATTTATTTTAGATAAAAATAATAAAAAAATTCCATTATTAATTACATTTGACTTCAAAAAAAAACAAAATTCATTAAATAATGAATTTATATCAAATATTGATGAAAAATTTTTATTAATTCTTCTTGAAATTGAATTAAATGCCTTTCTACATAATGATCAAAAAATTTTCGAACAAGATATTAATTTTAGAATTAAAGGTTTTGATATTTATAAATCCATAGAAATGAAATTAAAAGAGTTAAATAAAGATTTTGTATATAATATTAAAGAAGAAATAATATCTTTAGAAACTTTCGTTTTCAATAATATACAAAGTTCTTTGGGAATTGGTTTTATTATATCAAAAAATAATTTGATTAATTTTATTAATTGTAAAGATAATAATTCTTTTTTTAATTTTAATATCTGTATTGATAAATTATTTTTCAAATATTATTTGTCATTAAGTGTGTTTAAAGATTGTTATTTAAAAAAGCAAAATATTTCTAATTTTATAACTGATTACTCATTTTATAATTTTAAGATTTTTTTATCAAATACAACAATTTTTTATGAAAATAATGATATCAAATTAAAAAATATTTTTAGTACAATTTATAAATATTCACATTTAGGTGTTAAATGCTTATTCAAAAATTATTTTTATAATTATGTAAAAATAAATTATTTCCCATTTTTAAGTAATGTTTATTTAAACATAAATAAAAATCATTCGATTGAAGATATAAAAAAAGAGTTATCAATAGATAATCAAAATTATTATAAACATTATTCTTCTTCAAAAAGTAATATCGAAAATAATATACAAGCTCAGAAAATTTATTTTAAAGAAAATTTTAAAGACTCGTTTGAAAATATTAATTATATTGACCAGATAAATAAATTAATAACAAATAATCCGGAATTAGATATTATTAGTTTAAATAATATTGGAAATGATTCTTATTTTAGTTTGATTTGGGTTCCTTTTTTAAATAAAAAAGATAAAGATCTTAATTATCAACAATTACCTTTAATTTCTTTTGAAGTGTTTTATAATTTTAAATCCGATTTAAAAGAAATAAATATTTTAAATGTTATTGGAATAAAAGAAAAAGATTTAGATGGTAAAGATATTGATGCATCAAAAATTTTTAGTAATTTTGATTATTTTTGGTTTTCAAATTTAAATATTCCATTATATAATAATAATATTAATCAATTGCAGTTAAGTCAATTAACTATTAATCAAAATATTTTTATAAATAAATCATTTTATTTAGAGTTAAAAAAAAATATGATTGCTTTTTTAAATGAAATAAATAGTTAAATCCCTTTGAACTTTACTTTAATTTCTAAAATATAAAAATTCATATTAACATAACTTATGTATAATATTTAAAATATAAAAAAACATAACTTAGTTTATTATATATAATTAATTATTTAGTTATTAAGATTTTAAAAAATTAATAAATTAATTATTTAAAAAAAAAATTATATTAAATAATTATATTTTATATGTAATTTATAAATTTTTACATACTTTTATATTGGAAAATAAAATTTAAATATAATTGCTAATAATAATATTTATATCTAGTACATTTAATCTTATTTAATATAAAAATAAATTTTTATTCTTCTTCTCATATGTAACTTTATAAATATTTTTAAATTTTAATATAAATTTATAAAATAATAAAATTAAAATGAATAATATTTCTCATTCTCATTCAAAAGGGTTATCAAATTATAGTAAACATATATATTCATCAGAAAATATTAATAAATATAATAAATCTCTTGGAAATGAATTTAATATTATAAAATTAAAAAAAAAAGATGAAAGAAAAATTCTCTTCGAAAAATTTCATTCAAATCTTTTATTTAAAAAATTGAATTTAAATATAAAACCAAAATTAAAACAAAATATACATATAGGAAAAAGTAGTTCAAATTTAAGTTTATTTCTTACTAAAATTGAAAATACTGAATCAAATAATATTAAAACAACTTCAACGATTGAATCAATTTATCCTAAACATTCAAGAGGAAAAACAATTAATTTAAAAAAATATGTTACAAATCCATCTTTTTCACAACATAATTTAAATTTAGAAATATATAAAAAACCATTTTCTTTTAATGAAGATATTTGTAATTGTTTAGAACAAGGTAAAAGATTAAATACAATTTCAAATTTTATTGATAAAAGTAGAACAATTAGAAGATTTAAAATTAATAAAGAAGTTAAAAAATATAAATTATTAGAATTAAAAGAAAATGATTTATTACAATATGAAGCAATAGAAATTAAATTATATAATCAAAAATTGGCAAATTATTATTTAGAAAAATATATGGTAATATTAAATGATTATATTTTATATTTATATAGTGTTATAAATAAAGAAAAAGATATTATTTATGAATTAGTTTCAAAAAAAAATGAATTACAATTAGAAATTATTCAAATATATTCTCAAATAAATAAAATAGAAAAAATATTAGAACAAAATAAACAATATAAAATATTTTTACTCTTACTAAAATATAAAGTAAAAGATATAACATTAATTCCAGAAAATGAATTATTAAAATATGGTATTAGAATATTGAAAAAGGAAAAAATGCAAAATAATATAAATGATAATTTACTAACAAAACGTTCAAAAAGTAAAGATAAAAAGAAACTTCAAGGAAGAAGATTATCAATTAAAACAATGGTAAAACCAAAAAAAAAAAGAAGTAGTGTATTTGAAACAGATAATTTAGTATTTGAACAAGATATTGATGAAAAATCAAATCCAAAAATTTTTGATAATATTGATGAAATAATTTATCATTTTGATTATTTAGATAATAAATTAAGAGGTTTAATTAATAATTATTATGATTCTAAAATTGAAAAAGAAATATTAGAAAAAGAAATAAATGAAGAAAAAATGGATTATGAAAAAATTGAAGATGAAAATCATGGTTTAATTTCAAGTATGAGAAATGAAATTAATATATTAAAAGAAAAAAATACTTTTTTACAAAGAAAAAAAATTTATATTGAAGATAATTCAAAAAAATCTAAATCAATATCACAAAATATAATATTTTCAAAAATAAAAAATATTTTAATGAATATTCCAATTAATATTGAAAATGAATTTAAATTTGAAAATTTTTATTCTTATATTAATACTGAATTTAAAGAAATTTTAATTAAAGGAAAAAAATATAATAAATGTTTATATGGTTTAAAAAAATTAGAAATTATTTTTTTATATTATTCAGATTTAAATAAAAAATATCAAACAAATATAAAAATTGCTCCTTTATATAAAACAATTACTTCTGAAAAAGAACAACAAAAAAGATTAGAAAAAAATGTGGAAAATAGATATAATGAAAGAAGAAAAAGAGAAATAATTTCTGAAAAAGTAATTGAAAAGAATAGAAAAATTATTATTGTTTCTAGAAGAAAAGTAAATAAATATCAATTATATGAGGATGAAGAAAGAAAAAGTTTGAAAAAAAAATCTAAATTTGATTATACAAATTATGAACCTTGGATTCATTATTAATAAAAATATTATTTTTGTCTTCATAAAATTATAATTTTATAAAAATTGTAAAAAATATAATCATAATTTATATAAATCATAATAAAATAGAAATATTTTTAATTGATATTATTTCTTTTTTTGTTTTATAATTTTAAATTGATCAGAGAGGTGGTAACATATTTCTTCAATTTATTTAAGAAATGACAAGAAAAAACATCATCTCATATAAATAATAAAATATTATTTCTATAATATAAAAAAATAAAATATATTTATGGTTGAAAAAAATTAAAAATTAAAAAGAAAAAAAAAGAGTGAAAAATTTAATTTAAAAAAGAAAGAAAAAAAAAAAAATCAAAGTATATAAATAAAAATTTAAATAGGTAAAATTTCAATTTTTTTATCTTTTTGTCCTGAATTTACTTTTTTTTTCTTTAAACTTAATGACTGTGTAATTTTTTTTTTATATCTATAATTAGTATTATTATTATTTAAATTTCTTTGATTTAAATTAAAATTATTTTGAGAAGATGAAATACCAAAATCATTATTTTTATTATTATTATTAACTTCAATCACATCATTTCTTAAATAATAATTATTAATATTTGTTTGAGAAAAAACTCTTTCATTATTAGAAATTTTTGGTTTTTTAATTGGATTAATATTATGTGGAAATTTTGATTTTGAAGTAAAAATATGTTCCCATCCTCTAAAAATATTTCCTCCATTTATAGTTTCTTCTAAATATTTTGTTTCATTATCAAATATTATTTTATCTATTTTTTTTAATTGCTTTTCAACATCATATCTTTTATTCTTTAATAATGTTATAAATTTTTCAGGTGAATCTTCAATCATTATTTAATATTTATATTTAAATATTATTAATTTTTTATATTCAAATTTATATTATTTATTATAAATATAAAAATAAAAATATAATTTTTTTTTATATTATTTATAAATAATATTATTTTAAAAAATAAATAAATATATTAAATAATAAAATATAAATTTAAAAAAAATTTAAAAAAAAAAACTTTTAAAAAAAAAAATATTTGTATATATTAACTTAACTATTCTTCATCTTTTTGTAAAGCTACTTCTCCAGGAGGTTTCTTAAAAGTAGGTCCACCAGCAGGTTTAGCAACAATAACTTGATCAACTTTCAAAATAGTTAAAACCGAATTAACAGCATGTTTAATAGCCCATTTCTTAGTTTCTAAATGATCTAAAATTCCCAATTTCATAACATCTTCAATTTCCCCATTTTTAATATTAATACCCATATTAGCATCACTATTATTTTTACTTCTTAAAGTAGCTAAAACTTCATTAACATTATAACCAGAATTTTCTAATAAAGTTCTAGGAACAACTTCAAAAGCTTCTCCAAATTTTTCAATACCATATTGATCAAGTGTAGTAATAGTTTTACCAAAAGATTTAATCTCATTTGATAAATGCATTTCAATTGCTCCAGCACCAGCAACATAAACATTATTTTTACAAGCATCTCTATATGCATTAACACCATCAGCAATTACTCTTTCCATATTATCTAACATATCATTTGTTGTTCCTCTTAAAATTATTGTACTTAATTTATTATTTTCACTATCTCTTGTTAATACTATACATTTCTCACTTGATATTTCTGTTACTTTTATCTCATCTGCATAACCCATTTCTTCTTTTGTTGGTGGTCCTAATCTTACTAATAATGATGCTCCACATGCTGAAGCAATTCTCCTTAATTCAAATTTTGACATTACTCTAAATGCTAATATACCATATTTATCTAAATAATGAATTGCCATATTACTAATTGCTCCACCTACTATAACACATTTAACACCAGAATCTACTATATTTTTTATTATTTTCTCCATATTTTCTTCTTCACTTTTAGTATAATTTAATAACTCATCTGCAGTTTTAAATACAATTTGATCACTTGTTTCAGCACCTTGTGTTTCTAATGGACAATTATATACAGCAACATTACATTTTTCACATTTTGTAACAGAACCTTCAACATTTCTAACAATAACTAATCCTTTCATAGTTTCAGTTTTCATGAGAGTACCTCCTAATATTTTAGAAACTCTAACATTATCAACATTAAATTTAGTTCTATCATTAGGTAAAACATTAATACAAGCTTGAGCTACAATAGGAGCTAAAAAACCTTCTTGTCCATGAACCATTTTACTACCAATAACAGGTTTAATTATTTTAGTAGCTTCTTCAATTTTAGAAATATCATCAATTTTATATTGTGGTGCTTTATCAATAACTTCTAAAGCTTTATTAAAACCTTTTTCATAACCTAAAGTAATATCACTTAAATGAACACCACTATTAATTAATTCACCTGCTAAATTAAGTAATTCACCTCCAAAAGTAATTACAAAATTTGTACCATCACCAGCTTCTTGATCTTGACTTTTAGAAGCTTCTATTAATATGTTTACTGCTGGGTGATTTACTTCTAATTCTTTTGCCATTACACTTGTGTCTTTTGTTAGAAAAAGCTTATCGTGCATGTTTATTATGTATTTATTCATTCCGTTTGGACCTAAACTTGTACGGGTCATTGATGCCATGTCGTTTACTGCTTCAATATTACGCATTATTGCCTCTTGGGCTCCTTTGTAATGCTTGAAACCTTCTTTTAGTAAAGAGTTGAAGGAACCTACTTGGTTAAAGTATGACATTTTTTTTTTTTTAATGAGAGTTTTTTTTTTCTAGAAGATTTTATATTTTATTTTTATTTTTTAAATTATTTTTAAATTTTTTTTATGTAGGGATTAAAATATTTTTTTTTTATTTTTGGTTTGTGTGTATTTGGGGGTTTATTTAGTTTTTTTATTGGTTTTTATGGAGATTTATTTATTATAAAAAATTTATAAATAGTTTTTAATAAGGAATATATAAAAGATATTTAAATTAAGACATATTAGTTTATTTTAATCAAATATCCATTTTGATTAAATTCATTATTTTTAAATAAATCCTTAATTTAATAATTATATATATATATTTTAATTAATACAAATAATAAATTATAAATTTATATTTAAAATTTAAAAATTGAATTTAATATTTTATAACAAATATTTCCCTTTAAAAAAAATAAATATATAGAATTCTTTTAAGCAAATAATTTTCTTTATTTATAGCATAAATTAAAGATAATTAAAATGTAAAAAAGAAAACTATTTATAAAATTGAAAAATTGATTAATTAATAAACTGCAAAATTTCCAAAAAGAGCACAAAACATTAAATCATATTTTATACATTCACTTGCTCCTTGTAATTTCATTGACTCATATTTTTTCCTAAAATAAAATAAATGTTCAGTTCTTAAATTTTTAGCTTCTTTTTCCATTTTAATAATTAAATTATTAATTGATGATAATGTATTAACAATATCATTTTGTTCAGGACTTAATTTAATTTTTTTATTATTATAATTTTTAGCTGATAAAGACTCAGTTAAAAAATGATTATTTCTACTTGAAGAAAAAGGAGAATATGAAGAATTTAATTTTCTAATATCATCTTTTGCTTTTTGTAAATATTCTTCATCTTTAATTTGAAAAATATTATTTTGTAAAACATATTTATTTCCAATTTTAATTTTAAAATCATTAAAAATTTCTTTTAAAAACTCATCAATATTATCATAAGGAAGAATAATTAAATTATTATTATTATTAAAATTAGAATTAATCTTATTTAAATGAAAACCTAAATTACTATTTGATAATCTAATATTTTTCATTAATCTTTTACTATCACTTTTAACAATATTTAATAATATTTTTAATTTATTTAATTTGATAATTTTATCAGAATAATCTTTTAAATAATTAATACTAGGATAATCTAAAAATTTAGGAAAATCATTATCTTCAATAATTGCACCTAATTCATTTAATCTAAATAAAATCCAACATAAACCAACATCTCTTACATCAACTCCTTCTTTTAATAAATTTTTAAAATAAATTATGTAATCTTTTTTTATTTTTAATAATATTTCATTAAGGGCTTTTAATTCAATTTTACAAATGCTAATTTTATTTTTTAAATTTGGAATTTTTGAATCTGTATTTTTTTTTTGTTCTAAAAATTCATCTTTTGATTTTTTTACTATATTATCTAAATATTGTATTTTTCCTTTCATTAATGTTTTTTTTTGAAAATCTTGTTTAATATCTAAATTTTCAGCTTCTCTTTTTATTACTTTAACAATATCATCATTATCATAAAATATATTTTTTTTCTTTTCATATAATTCACTTATTTCTTTTATTTCTTTATTCAAAGATTCAAGTTTTTTTTCTTTTTGTTTTATTTCTTTTAATAAATTTATTATTTCTTCTCTGTAATTTTTTTCTATTTTCTTTTTTTCAGTTACAATTCCTTTATAAACATCAAAAGAAATTACTTTATTGTAATTTCCTTCTAATTTTAAATTATTTAATCTTAACATTTTATTTTCAATATTTATTTCTTCTAATTCTTCATGATCTTTTATTTCTGTTTTAGTATTATGAATTATTCTTTTTCTTATTTTTAATTCATTTCCAACTTTCCATAATTCATCATTTTGTTTTATTATTGAATTTTTTTTTTTTATATTTTCATTAGGAATAATATTTTTAGAACTTAATGATTTTTTTGATATTTTCTTTTTGACTTTTTTTCCACTTGAAGAAAGAAATTTTACATTTTTTATTGTTAATCTAGTTGGTGATTTAAATATGTTAAAATTAAATCTTTTTTTCATCATATTTATATTTTGTGCTAAAACATTTGAATTTTCTTGTTCAATATTTTTATAAAAATTTTGAATATTTTCATTTTTATTCATTCTTTTTAATCTATTCATATTTCTAGATAAAGTAAATTTAAAATTTAAATTATTATATTGACTCTCACTGAATTCTTTTGATAATTTTTCCATTATTTGTTCTTTTAATATAGAATTTTTTCTTAATTCTGGTAAATGTGATTTATCCCATTTATTTAAATCATATAATATATATGAATTACTATCATTTATATTATTATTAGACATTTATTTATTTTTCAATTTCTTTATTAAAATTTTTTTTACCATTTAAATAACATTTTAAATTAATTAAATTAAAATAATTATAATATTGTTTAATCCTAAAAATATTAATTAATTAAACTTTTTATTCATATTTAAAATAATTAACGATGAAAATATTTAAAAAAATAAAATGTCTATAATAAAAAAAAAATTGTCGTTTCGTACTCAAAAAGTTTCAACATCTCCTTTATTTATATCACCAATTAAGGAAGAAGAAGAAAAAGTAATAGAAGAAGCATTAACAACTCCATTTGATAAAGTTATATCAATATTAAATAATGTTTATTCATATTTATTATCAAATAATAAAAATTTAGCACAAGATATAGAATTTGTAATTTCAATTATTAAAACTAAAAAATTATACAAATATCAAGGTTTAGATGAATCATTTTCATATGATAAAGATAAATCAATTGAAATGAAAAATATTTTTGGTTATTTATCAAAATTTTCAAAGAAAAAAGAATTTACAAATACAAGAAAAAATTTTCAAACTTCAAAATTTGAAATTAATACTGAAATACATGATAAATTTAATTTAGAAAAAATGAATGAAGATTTTAAAAGAATTCAAACTCCAAAAACACAAATATTTGATTTTTATAAATTATCTAGTTATGAAGATGAAAATGAAGGAAATGATATTATTTTTGATTATTCAAGTGAAGAAGATAATAATAGTATTAATTTAAGTGATAGTAATGAAAATAAAGAAATTTATGAAAATAAAGAAATAGAAGAAAATAAAGAAAATTATGAAAAAAAAAAAAGTAGTAAAAAATCAAGTAAAAAAAATTCAATGAATACAAAAAAAAATTCTTCATCAAATTCATTATTTAGTTTAAATTTAAATATGAATTTAATAAAAGAAAATGAATTATTAGATAAATCATTTAATATATTTCAATATTATCCAGAAACAAAAAATGAGAAAAATTTCTTAACATTAACATACATTTTACTAAATAAATTTCATTTAACACACATAACATCAGAATTAACATTACATGATTTCATAATTGAAATATATAAAAAATATTCATCATCAACTGCAATTTATCACACAGAAAGACATGCATTAGATGTTCTTCAAACAATATATATTTACACTTTTAAAACAGATGTTATTAGAATATTAAAATTAGGTCATATTGATATTATTTCAATTGGAATTTCTGCTTTAGTTCATGATATTTCTCATCCTGGTTATTCAAATGATTATTTAATTAGATCAAATAATAAATTAGCTTTATTATATAATGATTCTCATGTTTTAGAAAATTTTCATTTATCTGAAACTTTTAATTTATTATTTGATAATAATAAACATTGTAATATTTTTTGTAATTTAGCTAATGATGATTATAAATTAATAAGAAGAAGAATGATAGAATTAATTTTATCAACTGATATGAGTAATCATTCAAAAGTAAATTCAATAATGAAAAATGTATTTTATGATAATAATAATAATTATAAAAGACAATATAATATGGAAGAACAACAAAATATTATGAATTTTTTATTACATACTGCAGATATAAGTCATTGTTCAAAACATTTTAATATAAGTTTTAAATGGACTGAATTATTAAATCAAGAATTTTGGAGAGAAGGTGATGATGAAAAAGAAAAAAAAATACAAGTTGGATTTTTATGTGATAGAAATAATGCAGATACACCAAGAAGTCAAGTTGGTTTTATTAAAGGTATTGTTTTACCTACTTTTGAAATTTTATATAAAGCTTTTCCTGTTGAAGATATACAATATTATTTAGATAATGTTACTAAAAATTTAAATGAGTGGATTAAATTAATAACAGATAATCAAAATAATAATAATAATAATAACAATGATAATAACAATGATAATAAAAATAATAATAAGAATAATAATAATGTAGATTAAAATAAAAATGTATAAATTAAATATTTTTATAAGTTTTTACAAATATATATCTTTTATAATATAGAAATTTTTTTTTATGATATTTTATTTTTTTTAAATTCAATAAAAAATTATATAAAAATAAATAAATATAATTCAAATATTAATTCAATTTTTATTATGTCTAACAATTACAATAACTATTATAATCTAAATAATTTCTATAATAGAAATAAAAATTATCAAAAAAAAAAATTCCAATTTCAAAATAAAGGAAATATAAGAGAAGTAGAAATAAATTCAATTTCTCAAACAGAACCATCAAAACAAAGAGAAAAATATAATAATAAAAATCAAATTGACAATGAATTAAATCAAATTGATCAATTTGATAATATTTCAAAAACAAATGATGATACTTTAAGTATAACAAATTTTAAACAAGAATGTTTAGGATGTATTTCAGATGATATTATTTTTAGAGATTTTATTTCTTCTCAAGTTAAAACTTTAATTTCAAAATTAGAAGATATTGATTTTGATAAAAAATTCAATGAAATTTCAAATCAAATTACAGATGTTAAAAATTCTATTGAAAATAAAATCGAAGATTATAATAAAAAAAATGAAGAGGAAATATTAGAAATTAAAGAATTATTTGAATGGCATAGTATAAATGATTTAAGAAAGAAATTGACAATATTAAAAGGTGAAAAATATTCTAGTAATTATATAATAAATAATGTTTTTGATTTTGAAAAATATTATGATAGTATATTATCAAATGATTTAAAAGAAAAATTTCTAAAAAATAATAAATCTTTTTCAGAAATTATTATAATGATATATGAAGATTATAAAAAAAATACTAAATATCAAAGTAATAATTCAGATAATTTAAATGATAAATTTTGGTTTATTGTTCATTCATTTATAAAAGATGAAAATTTAGATGATAATAATGAAAATAAATTAATATTAAATTTAAGTGGAACTATTTATAGAATTATAAAATATTTTAGAGGATTATCAGATGATATAATAATTGATTTTGGAGAATTAATTCCTTTTTTAGATAAAAAAGAAAAAATTGATAATGCAAAAAAAAATATTAATATTGTTGTTAATTTACTTTATGAAATATTAAGTAAACAAATTGAAATATCTGAATTATCAAATAAAATTTTTGCATATGGACATTTTTTTTATGGATATAAAGGAAATAATATTGAATTAAAAGAATTTGTTGAAAATTCAATTTATTTTGATTTTATTGAATTGAATTAATTTGATTTAAAAAATTATTTTTTTATATATCTTAATTATAAATAATTTTTAATGTGATTAAATTATAAATTAAAAAATTATAATATAAAAAATACAATTAATTATTTAATTTGATATTTTTAAAATAATTTTATTTTTTAATATTTAAAAAAATCCATTTAAAAATGTTTAAAATTTCAGGAGAATTTAAAATAAATGACAAATGGATAAATGGAGAATTAATAGAAATAGATTTAGAACATCAAAAATATTTAATAAAAATTATATCATTAAATAGAATAATTGAACATAAAAATAAATATTTAATTTTTCATTGTCCAAATATAAGAGATATAATGGGAAATTATACACATAAATTTAAAATAAATGAACAAGTTGAATTCTTTGATAATATATTAAATACTTGGTTTAGAGGAGAAATAAAAAATATTCAAGGAGATTTTTATTTAATTAATTATATGGCAGATGCAAATTTATATAATTCAAAAATAGTACATTTAAATAATATTAGATTAATTCCTAAAGAAAAAGAAACATATAAGTTTGATATTGATAAATGTAGAAAATTTTCTTTTGAATGTTTTCAATCTTTAAATAATTATAAAGAATGTGAATATAAATTTTGTGAACAAATAAAGAAAATATTTACTGATTTAATTGAAAAAATTTTCATTTCTGAAGATAATTTATATATTTTTGAAAAATTAAGAAATGAAAATCCATTAAATTATGATATGATAAATAATATGATATTAATTGCAAAAGAACATTTTGAAGAAATGGAAAAATTAAAAAATATTGATTTAAATTCATCAAATGAAAAAAATAAAAATCAAAAAAAAGTATTTAAAGAAGATATAACAATTGAAAAAGATATTTATGAATTTCAAAAAAATTTAATTGATACAAATGTTAAAATAGAAGAAAAAAAATCAAATAATCAAAATGAAATAACATTAACTTTAAAATCTAAAGATGAAATAAGTTTAAAAAATGCTATTTCTGTATTAAGTGTCATACAAAGTTATATTACTATTCCAATAAGTGAAAATGATCCTTTTTTTACTAATCAAACTAATTCAGATCAAAAAAATATTTTTTATTTTTCTAATTTATTTAATGTTAATGAAAATCATTTTCCATATGATGATAATTCTACTACAATTAGAGTTATTGGTAAAAAAGAAAATGTTAATTATTTTAGAGAGACATTAAAAGAATATAGTTTAAGTTTAGAAAAGAAAAATAAAAAATTAAATGACTTAAATGAATTAAGAGAAAAAATTCAAACATTAAATTAAAAATATAATAATTCATAAAATAAAATATAAATTTACTACAAAAAATAAAATTCATATTATTTAATTTTTAAATTTAAATTATTTTATATTTGAAAAAAAAAATAAAAAACAAAAACAAAAATAAAATAACTTAATTGAATGATTATTATTTTTTTAATTTAAATTTATATCACTTATATTAATTATCATATATAAATATTTAAAAGTCATATAACATTTTATTAGACTCAGAATCAATATCATTTAAAGAATTACAATCTTCACAAATTGGTCTTTTAGTTTTAAATGAATATTCAGGAATAATTACTTCTAATTTACATTTAGAACAAAGTTTTTTTCCACACATTTGACAAACTGTTTTAGAATAAGCAATAGACTCATGACAAACATTACATTTTTTTTCATTTTTCTTTTTAATTTTTTCTTTTTCTTTATCTTTTTCTTTATCTTTTTTTTTATTTTTATTATTTTGATAATCTTCATATGATATTGTAATAAAATTATCTCCAGCAATACAAATAATTTTTGTCATATTTTCATTTAATTTTATATATTTAATTGGATATTTAATTAAATCAATTCTAATTAATTCATTAAAATGAAGAGTAAGATGAAATGAATTATATATATTTTCATTTTTATAACATAAATAATAAGGATAAATTACTTTTTCTCTATTATCACATTCTAAAGTGACTAATTTCCAAATAATTAAATTACCATTTTGATGACCAGTAAATAAATTAATATCACTTTTAGTAGTTTGAATATTTTTAATAAAACAAGAATTTATATTTGTTTTATCTTCTTCAAGTTTTAATCTTGCTAAAATTACTCCATTTATATTAAATAAGACAACTTCTCTTGAAGAAGCAACAATAAAATCTCCTGTAAATTGACATATACTTGAAAATTTTATTTTTTTTGTGAAATGAGTTATTGAATGATAATTTATTTTATGAAGTAATTTAAATGATATTAAATCAAATAAATATATCATATTAAATGAATCTATTACTATTAACATTGAAAAACATTCACATAAATCTATTAATTTTATACTATTTGATATTATATTTGAGGAATTTATTAATAAAATATAAATATTTTTTTTATTTTTATTATTATCTCCAAATTTACTTAAAATTTTTTGTTCATTTGAATTTGTACAATGAAAACCAAAACCATTTATTTCAGAAATATTTTTAAAAGGATTTAAAGATATTTTTGGTTTATATTTTATAAAGAATTGATTTTGATTATTTAAATAAATACAATCATTATTTAAAATATTTGAATTACTAATTGGATAATTATTATCAATTTCAGTATTATTAAGAAATAAAACATCATTAGAAATTTTAGAAATATTTGAATTTACAATAACAGGAATTTCATCTTTATCTTTAACAATATCTTTACTTTTTTTTTTCTTAGGTATAATTTTAGAAAAAATAGAAGATTTTTTTTTTTGTTTTGGATTATCAACAATTCTATTAATAATTTCATATTTAATTTTTTTAATTTTATATTTTTCAATAACACCATTTAAAAATCCAATAATTAAATATTTCCCATCATTAGTACATTTCATGCAAGTAATAACAGAATTATTATGTTCAATAGTATAAGTAAATTTAATTGAATGATAAGGTTTAATAATACTAAAAGTATTACTTGGATTAATTATTCCATTTTCAGATGAAAATTCAATATAATTTTTATATGTTGGAGGAAGTAAAATTTTATTATCTGAACAAAAGAAATAAACAGTATTTTCTTTTTCTTTTCCTTTATTATTTTCTTCTTCATTAAATAACATTTTAAAAGAAGAAAATCCACCTTCTCCTTTTGATATATTTTCATCAATATATTCATAATATTTATACATTTCTTTAATTTTTTTATTTTTAAAATTATCAATTTTATATTCTTTACCTTCAACTAAATTTAATAAAAAAACACCTCTTGCAAATAATGCAATAATTTTTTGATGTTTTTCTCTTTTAGGATGTGATTTATTAAATAATTGAATAGGATTAATTCCCATATTTAAAATCTCATTTATTTTATCTTCAATTAATTCATTATCTTCTATTTCTTCAGGTTTAAAATTTGAACAAACTTCTCTTAAAACATTATATGATTCAATTGCTTCATTTCCTTTTTGTTTATAACCAAAAATTAAATCAATCCAATCATTAATATGTGTTGATACAAATGCATTTTCTAATGATTTTTTCATCATTTTTGAAAATAATCTTGGTGAATTTAAAGACCATTTTGGTAATATTACATTATTTACTTTTAAATTTCCTGATGAATTACCAAATATAAAATGATTTATATTTACATATAATTCAGGTAAATTAAAAATATCTGGTATTAATTCTTGATATTTTTCATTTATACAATAAAAACTTTTTATATCAAAAAATAATCTATCTGGTACATCAAAAATTCCACTTTGTATTTCTGCTGAAATTAAAGAAAAAGGTTTAATTCTTATTAAATAATAACAAACAAAACCAGGATTTGAATAATGAGAACCTGAATGATATTTTTCATCAGTTTCTTCAAATTCTTGATATTTAATTTTTAATTTTTCTCTTATTTCTTCATTTTGTGCATAAATTGGATAAGAAAAATCTCTATAAATATCTGTTTTAATTAATTTTATTTCATCTGATTTATAATCTGAAAGTACCCAAGGAAATATTGGATATTGATTTAAATCATTATAAGTTCTTCCACTTAAAGTATTTAATAACATTATATAATCATATGTACTAATATAACCATTTGACCATTTTTCTTGTACTTTTTCTAATATTTCTTTTACATCTGTTATTGTTGTTTTTTTATCTTTAAATTTTTTATTTTTTTCCTTTTTATTTTCGACATTATTATGGAAATGTATATCAAATTTATTTTTTTTATTTAATAAATGAGAATCACGTAAAAATATCATTGTTGGATTTTTTAATGATGAATTTGAATAATTTGATATTTCTAATTTTTTAGTTGGAGTTGATATTAATTCTGGAGTAAAAATATTTGATTCGGATTTTTCTTTTTCTTTTGGTAATGTTTGATTTATTATTAAATATAAATTTTTTTTTCTTGTTTCATATGATATTTGAATTTGTTTTATTAATTCCTTTACTACTAAATCTCTATCAATTGGGTTGAATACTAAATAAAAATTTAATCCATTTTTTAAAAATATTTCTATTGAATTATCTTGATGAAGAAATTTTTTATTATGAATTTCATTTATTTCATAATATGAAAATGAAAAAATTTCAAATCCTTTTTTTAATCTATCAAACATTTCATTTTTATTTATTTCTTCTTCAGAATCATCTTTTTTTTCATATGATAAAAAAATACATTGTTCTTTTAAAGTTTTTTCAAATTTTTCTCCTAAAACCCAAAAAATTTTTTTTATTGGATTATTTACATAATATAAATCTTTTTTATATTCATTCACATTAGAAATTAGATAAATATTTTCTTCTCCTATAACAATTACACTGTTTATATAACTCATTCCTTTTGATAATAAACAATTAAATGAATCTTTATATTTATCTCTACTATTTACAATGTATTTAACAAAATTAATTTGAAATATTTGTTCTAATGAAAAAAATTTAAATAAATGTTCATTTATATTGAAAAAACTAAATTTTTTTTTATATTCATTTATTCTATGATTTTTTTCTTCATTTTCATTATTATTTTCATTTTTATTATTATTATTATCTCCATTATTATTATTTTTATTGTCATTTCCATTATTATTATTATTATCATTATTATTATTTTTATTATTATTATTTTCATTACTATTATTTTCATCAATATTATTATTTTTATTATTATTATTTTCATTAACATTATTATTATCATCAATATTACTAATCTTAATAATTTGATTATTACTATTATTTTTTTTTTGTAATATATTAGAATTTTTCCTTTTAATAAATTCACTTCTATCAATTTCATCATTTAAAATTTTATCAAGTCTTAAACAAAATTTTTTTCTTATTCTACTAGGACCTTCACTTTTCATTAAATAATAAGAGAATGAAAAATTAAAATTTAATTTATAATTTAATAAATGAAAATCACAATAAATTTTTATTAAATTTCTTTTATAATCATTAAATCCTTTATGTTCATTAAAAATAAATTTCATATATTCTTTAATAAAAATACATAAATTACAATTTCCAATACAAGTTTCATTAATTAATTCATTTAAAGTAATTATTATTGGAATTCTATTTGTTTCAGTATTAAAATCTTGAATAATTCCTGGAATAGTTCCTTTAATATTATAATAATTATTTTGATTATTATTATTAGTATTATTATTTGTATTATTAGTATTATTATTTGTATTATAATTAGAATTATTATTAGTATTATTATTTGAATTATTTTCAATTGAATCATTTGATGGATGTGTTAAAGTTATTGTTTTTCTTCTATCTTTTCTTTTGAATTTTGATGAAGGTCTTGGTTTTGGGATTTCATTATTATTATTTTCATTAAAATTTATTTTTTCTCCTGTAAAACTATATCTTCTTTCAGGAATATAATATTCATTTAATGAAATATTATTATTTAAATCTATATTAGTTTTATTTGATGTTTTAATTATTGATGTTGATATTGATGTACTATTACTTTTTAAAAATTGATTTATTTCTCTTTTAAATTCTATTGAAAATTTTTGATTATTATTTATACTTTTAATTATCTTATTATTATAATTCATTAATTTTTTTGAATATAATTTTTTAAAAATGTTTTCAATAATTTCTATAATTTTAATTTGATTTTTATCTTGATGTAATAATTGGATATGTTGATTAATATATGATTGAAAATCATATGAAATATATATAAACTTTTTTATCATTTTTATTATTTTATTATTATTTTTATTCATTTCAAATAATTTCAAACAAATTTCTAATATTTCATCATCTAATTCATTATCATTATCTACAACTAATAAAAGAAACATTAACTTTTCAAATATTTCCATATTTAATAAATAATTATCATTTTGTATTTTTCCTTTTACTAAATTTAATATTTCTATTTTATATTCATTTGATAATGATTCAAATATATTTTTATTTAAAAAAATACTGATTATTATTCTATTATTAATATCATTTATTGTTGCTATTTTATATAATTCATCTATTATATTTTTGTCTATATATTGTTTATTTTTATAAAGAGAAAAATAAAATAAATTTATATATTCTTTTTTTTTAAAAAAATTTCTACAATAAACTGAAATATCTAAAATATCAATATAGTCAATAAATAATTGTATTGTACTATAAAATA
>JAEEGK010001808.1_pt1 | contig 53502 bp, 49 predicted proteins | sample 8958771 | NCBI WGS metagenome assembly JAEEGK01 (sample SAMN16246547, study PRJNA631951) | gut metagenome | biome: gut microbiome; feature: rumen; material: SC-attached | host: Bos | place: Iran: Karaj | collected 2018-10 | reverse complement strand
ATAGGAGCAACAATCGTAAGTTCGTCGTAATAAGCCATAATCTCATTTTTTTGACCTTGAGTTGCATTTATTTTTTGTAATGCGGCATTATATTTGTATTCAACTTCATCATATTGCTGTTTAGGAACAATACCGTCATTATAAAGAGTTTTTATTCTGTTATATGTTTTTTCGGCAAGCAAAAACTGATCTTGAGCTTCTTTTAGTGCCGCATTAATTGTTTTTAATTTTGCATCAAGTTCTTTTCCTTCAAGCCTTCCCAAAAGATCACCTTTTTTTACCGCCTGTCCTTCGGTAATAAAAATTTCGGCAATTCTTCCCGGTACTTTTACTCCGATATCAATTTCCGTGGCATCAACTTCTCCGGAAATAGTCTGTTTCTGCCTGTTAGAGCAGGAAATCATGCATACGGTAAAAGATAGTAACAAAAATAATAAAATTTTATTTTTCATTGTTTTCAGTTTCTCCTATAATATTGTCCATTAGTATCTGTGAATTACCACATATATCCATAAGTTTTGCATAAGCAACATTAAAATCAAATAAGGCCTGAGACTGTTCCAATCTTACTTTTTCCAAAGCAAGTTCGGCATCGATTACTTCTATTGATGTTGCAAGACCTTCTTTAAACGATTTTTTATAAAGATTCAAGTTCTCTTCGGTTAAATCCTGAGAACTCTTTAAACTTTCATATTGTTCAAGAGCAGCTTGTGCTTCATGATGATATTTTTGTACGGCGGTATCAATCATTTTGTTCGCATTTTGAATGTATAAATCCAAAACTTCAACTTGTTTTGAATATGCTTTATACTCGTCGTAATCTTCTCCGCCTTTAAAAATATCAAGCCTTGCATTTAAACCGGCAACCCATTCAGGTTCAAAGAGTGTAAGATCATCTTTATATATTTCATATTTTCCGAAAGCTGCTACGGTAGGTAAGAAATTTCCTTTGATTGCTTTTTTCTTTTGGTTTAGCATTTCTTTTTTTTGTTGCATATCTTTTAATGTTATATTGTTTGAATATGCAACATCCTTGAAATAATCAGCTTCACGAACATAATCGATTTTTTTGAAATCGGTAATAAGATTTACTTTATCCAGCTCTACACCTATAATATTCGACAATACAACCAGTGCCAGTTCCAAATCTCTTTCGGATTTTTGATATTCTCTTGTTGCGTCAGCAAGAGCAACTTCCGCTCTTAATTTGTTTGTTCTTGATATCATACCTACTTTAAATAATTTTTCGGCATTGTCGTTATGTTGAATAATATCATCCAAATAATCTTGTCTTATGTTTCTTGCTTCTTGTGCAAGTTTTGCTCTGAAATAACTTTCTATTACGGATGTTATTGTAGAGTTTAAAGTTTTTGTATATTCCATTTCGGAAATGGCAAGTTCCGCTTTTTTTGCCTGGGAATTTGCTGCAATTTTTCCTCCGGTATATAAAGGCCAAACAACGGCAGCCGTAAGTTTATAAAACAAATCATCTTGAAATTTCATACTGAAATCGGGAATAGCTTGTTCAAGTTGTTGTTTAAATCCTGCAACTACAGGGTCAGGCGGGGGGGTTCCTCCACCGGAATATGTCGTTGCTGCTTGAAAAGATGCCACACTTGCACCGATAACAGCCGATCTTGCATCATTCAAATTTAACGATATCGAATCGTTTATTTTATTTACCGAACCTTCAACATAAACATTTGGATAATGTTTTCCTCTTGCCGATTTTAAATGGTATTCGGAAACTTCTTTCGTTTTTGCCGCGGCGTTTATCATTTCATTATTGGCTATTGCACATTTTAACGCTTCCGCCAATGTTAAAGAATATTCCGCATATAAAGAAACATTTAAGCCGAAAAAAACACAAAGTAATATTGCTATATATCTTTTCATATTTGAATACACCCTTTTCAGTAAAATTCAACTTAAAATTTTATTATTTTTTACGAGAATAGTCAAAAAAGTATTGATGAAATGTGAGTTTGACAATAAAGTAGTTTTATGTTATATTGTCTACCGAGCGGTAAACAAAACTTTTCGGATTTTAATACAAAAATGGATTCAAGAAAAATATTATCAAAAATAGCATATTATTATATTGCTTTTACCAAAATGACATTAAGAGTAAGAAGTATAGATTTGGTAGGCAGATTCAAGGAACAAAGTGTATATGCTCTTTGGCACGGAGAACAAATTCTTCCTTTGTGCCTTAATTCCGGAAGACAAATTGTTGCTATGTGCAGTATGTCTAAAGACGGGGAAATTCAAGCCGGAGTATTGAGAGATTTTGATTTTATAGCAGTAAGAGGTTCTTCGTCGAAAAGAGCGGAAAGAGCATTAATAGAAACAATAAGATATGCAAGAAAAGGTCATTTTGTTGCATTTACCGTTGACGGCCCAAGAGGTCCTATACACAAAGTAAAATCAGGACTTCTTTTGGTATCTCAAAAAATAGGTATAAGATTAATACCGATATCCGCAATAGCAAAAAATTCTTTAACATTTAAGAAAGCATGGGATAAATTTAAGGTTCCTTTACCTTTTTCAAAGACGGTTGCCGTTTACGGTAACCCTATAGTGATAGGAAAAGATGATAATTTGGAAGAAAAAGCTTTGATAGTTGAAAAAGAGTTGAATAAATTAAGTGAATTTGCGAATAAATATTATTGGTCTAAAGATATAAACGAATATTTGAACCATCATCCGAAACCTAAAATATTTATAAAGTGTAAAAATAATATAAACACTTGTATAGCAAAAATAAACGAATTAAAACAAAAATATCCTTTATCCGTATTTACTTTGTATATTTCCGATAAAGAAAATAAAAACGTTTCATTACCTCAGGATGTGTCCGTTATAAACAAAATAACATCAAAACTTAAAGAAGAAGTTTTCGATGTTTGTTACGGAACCTCTTTTATAGATAATCTTCGAATCAAACCAAACTTTAAACAACCGCTGAAGAATGGAAGATTAGAAGAATAGAAGATTAGAGGATAATAGGTTTTTATAAATAATAACAAAAATTGCAAAGCAATTTTTACAAATCTTCTTCCAATCCTCAAATCATCCAATCTTCCAATCATCCGTCGTTGAATTGTTTTCGATAAAGATGTACAATATCAACCGTTATGTATATATATTTTTTAATGCCTTTAATCGGTTTTATAGGAATGTTTTCAGGCGGCTACTGGGGAGTGGGGTGCGGTTGGCTTATAGTTCCTACCATGTTGATTTTCGGCTTTACTCCGAATGAAGCAGTGGGGGTGGGGTTATTACAAATGGTGCCTTCCATTCTTATGACTACCGTTCATGATATAAAGAGTTTAGATTGGCACAAAGAATCCGTTGCCGTAAAATTAGTTATTCCGTTGGGAGTAGGAGCTTTTTTACTTGCATTTAGCGGAAAAATAGTGAACAGATTTTTTTATGAAAGATTCGGCTCTATTGCATTACTTGTAATATTCTGTATATTTATGGTTACATTGGGGTCTCTTGTCCTCTTCGGTAAAACTACGGAATATGAAACGGATGTTCCGAAAATTTCAAATACACAATCCGTGATAGCATTTTTTATAGGTATGGTTGTTGGAGTATGCAGTTCCATTATGGGGGTCGGCGGTGCAATATTTTTCAGACCTACACTTGCCAATATTTTTAAAGTTCCAGAAATGATAACGGCGAAATCAATAAGAATACTTTTGCTTGTTACAACTTTTACAGGCGGTATGTATTATACTTTTGCTGACGGTAAGCCTGATTGGACGATAATAATAATGTCTTTAATAATCGCAGCGGGTGGTATGATAGGTTTTCCTATGGGAATAAAAATTCATAACACAATCCTTGCCAACGGATACGGAAAATATGTAAATAAAAGTTTTGCCATTGTTACTTTAATAGTTCTTACAAATACCCTTTTAAATATTTTCGGTTTTGTTGTTTTCAGCAGATATTTAATGATAACCATAGCGGTGTTATTGTTTATTTCAATAAATGTATTTAAAAACTATACCGATACCCATAAAATAAAGATAAATAACAATATACAATAAAATCATAAAATGGTATAATAAACAAAATTTATTTTTGAAGGAACAACATGAAAAATATTTCAATATTGGGATCGTCGGGTTCTATAGGTACACAAGCTCTCGAGCTTATTTCAAAAACAAAAAATGAATTTAAAGTTTGCGGATTATCCGTTCATTCAAATACGGAACTTTTAAAAAAACAAATAATTAAATTTAAACCTTCGGTTGTGTCAGTATTTTCTAAAGAAGATGCCGAAAAATTACAAAAATGGTGTAACGATAAGAAACTTAAAACAAAAGTATATTGCGGTAAAGAAGGCTTAAATAAAGTTGCTACAATAAAATCCGCCGACATGGTTTTATCGTCGGTTGTTGGTTCTATAGGACTTGAACCGTTACTTGCCGCCATAGAAAGCGGTAAAGATGTTGCAATAGCAAACAAAGAAGCTTTGGTTATGGCCGGAAACCTGATAATGAAGAAAGCAAAAGACAAAGGCGTTGCCGTTCTTCCGGTAGACAGTGAACATTCCGCTATATTTCAATGTATAGGTAAAGAAAACAAAAAATCAATAAAAAGAATTCTTCTTACGGCATCCGGCGGTCCTTTTTATAAATCAAGTAAAAATTTCGCGGATATTACGGTAGAAGATGCGCTTGCTCATCCTACATGGAAAATGGGTAAGAAAATAACCATAGATTCCGCTACATTAATGAATAAGGGTTTGGAAGCAATAGAAGCATCCGTTTTATTTGATATCCCTATAGATAAAATTGATATTATTATTCATCCTCAGTCGGTAATTCATTCCATGGTGGAATTTAATGACGGGTGTGTTATGGCACAATTATCAAATCCGGATATGACTTTGCCGATACAGTACGCCTTATCTTATCCCGACAGAACAAATTGTTATATAAAAAGATTGGATTTAACCGAAGTTGCAAAGTTGGAATTTTTTAAGCCTGATTTTAAAAAATTTAAATGTTTAAATATGGCATATAAATGTGCGAAAATCGGCGGAACGATGACTGCCGTAATGAGTGCCGCAAACGAAATAGCGGTAAAATATTTTCTTGACGGAAAAATCAGATTCGATATGATTCCGGTTGTTGTTGAAAAAGTAATAAACAAACATAAAGTTATAAAGACAAAAAATTTATCAAAATATGTAAAAGCGGATTTATGGGCAAGGCAACAAGCTGAAAATGTTATAAAAAACTTAATATAGAGGAAACTAGGAAATGAAAAAAATATTTTTACTTTCAATTTTGGTATCAATTTGTTTTATATCAACAAGTTGTTTCGCACAAGAACAAGAGATAGAATCAGTAGAAATACTTGTAGAACAGGGTGGAAGTGTTAATAAACAAGATAGGCAGGAACAGGTACAAGTATCGGAAAATCAACAGGAAGAAAAGCAAGAAGAAGAAAAACCGCAGGTTGAACAGATTTCCGCAGATCAGGCGAAAGGTATGCATTTAACCATCTATGCCGCTGCTTCTCAATTTCATAAAACAAGAACAAACGATTTGTTGGATAATACTGAAATGAATGCCGTTGTTATTGATATAAAAGAAATAGACGGTGATATTTCTGTTAAAGATGTTGCGGGAGGGGTGACTTATTCCAAGAGTGTTCCCAGTGTATTGCCATATTTGAAAGCAGTTAAAGAAAAAGGAATGTATGCAATAGCAAGAATTGTAGTTTTCAGAGATAATGTTATGCCGAGAAAAAGACCTGAACTTGCAGTAAAAAATCCAGACGGTTCTCTTTGGCAAGACAGAAAACAGCTTACTTGGTTGAATCCTTATAAACAGGGAGCCGTAGACTATATTCTTGAACTTGCGGAAAAAACGGCAGATATGGGATTTGATGAAATACAGTTTGATTATATAAGATTTCCTTCAGACGGAAATACGAAAAATTGCAGATACGGAGTAGAACATTCTTCTACGACAGCATCCGCAAAAATAGTAGACTTTTTAAAACAAGCAAAAGAAAGATTGGCTCCGAAAGGCATAAAAGTATCTATAGATGTATTTGGCCTTACAACTACGGAAAAAACGGATATGGGAATAGGACAAAAAATCGTGGAAATGACGGAACAGGTTGATTATGTAAGCCCTATGATATATCCTTCTCACTATAATAACGGAGAATATGGGATACCTAATCCAAACAAAGAACCTTACAGAACGGTTTATATTGCTTTGCAAGGTGCAAAAAAGAGAATTCCTGTTGAAAAATTGAGACCATGGTTACAAGACTTTTCCATGAAAGGTGTTCCTTATGGTCCTGCAGAGGTAAGGGCTCAAATTCAAGCCTGTTATGATTGCGGTGTAAAAACATGGTTATTATGGAATGCCGCTTGTAAGTATACTAAAGGTGGCTTAAAATCTAAAAAAGATCAATATTCTTATACAAAAACTTCGGATGAAAAAATAAAAGAATTGTTGAAGTATAAAGATCCTAATACATCAATGCAAACAAGAGCAAATAATGTTAATAAACCGGCAAATAACGGTGCCGTAAAAAAGCCTGCCGGAACTTCTGCAAACAAAACAACAAAACCGGCACAAAAAACGGCAACAAACACTGTTAAAAAGAGTACTAAAACCGTAACAAAAAAATAGGTGTAACTTTTTTTAATACTAAGGAGTCTAATTTATAGTTTATGGAAGACAGAGAGCTGATTGAAAAAATTATTCAAGGTCAAGAAGATCTTTTCAGTATTATAATAGACAAGTATAAGAACAAGGTCTTTAGCATAATTTATTCGTTTTGCGGGCAGACAAGCGACTGTGAAGATATAGCTCAGAATGTGTTTATTAAGATTTTCAAAGCTTTACCGAAATTCAAATTCGAGTCTGAATTTTCCACTTGGATGTACAGAATAGTTATAAACGAAACGATAACGATATCTAAGAAAAAGAAGCATAATGTTGTTCCTTTAGATATAAATAACAGCGAAGATGAAGAAAAGAGTAACTTAATTGATTTTTTGAAGTCTAATGATAATACGGAAAAAGAGTTGATGCAAAAAGAGACACAGAAAATGGTACAAGAAGCTCTTGGAAAACTGAAGGATAATTATAAAATGGTCTTAACTTTAAGAGATATAGAAGATTATTCTTACGAAGAGATAGCAAAAATGATGGATGCATCTGTAGAAAATGTAAAAATTTGGATTTTCAGAGCAAGAAACAGATTGAAAGAAATTTTAACGGAAGGGGGTAATTTAAAATGAACTGCAATAAAGCACAAGAATTAATTTCTCAATACATAGATAATGAATTATCCGCTCAATCTGTTTCCGAATTATTGAAACATTTTGAAGAATGTGATAAATGTAGACAAGACTACATTATGCTCAAAAATATAAAAGCGGTTTTATCCAAAACTCCGAAAAAAAGTTTGAGTTCCGATTTTACGGCTTCTGTTATGAATAAAATAAAAAGTGAGAATATTGAAAAAGACGATAATGTAGTAATGTTCGGCTCTTTCTTTAATTCTTTCAAGAAAAAAATAGTAATGGCTGCGGGATTTTTGTTTATTGTTGCATCTTCATCTTTTTTCTTTATGCATGAAACCGGTATAAATAAGCAGAATAGTGAAAATTATGCTTCGGCAGGTATGGAATATTATTTCGGATATAACAGTTATTATGACAGTGATGATATTGATGACGATGATTATGAAGAATATATTTCTATGTTTTGTTAATATTTTTTAATTCTTATAAAAAAATAACCGTCGGAACAAAATTCCGACGGCTGTTTTTTTTATTGAAAATTAATATTTATAAATTTTTTCGGAACTTAAAACATCAAATCCTTTATCACACAATAATTTTGCGGTATCAGGATAATTTTCTATTTCCAAAACAATAGCTGCCGTTGTTCCGTTGCTCAATAAAAATCCGTAACAATCTTCGATATTTATTTTGTTTGAAGCTAATGTTAACAATAATTTGTTGAAACTTCCCGGAACATTATCTACGACAACACCTATAATTTGTCTTTTTGTTACGGCTATTTTGTTTTCTTTTAAAACATCAAAAGCTTTATCCGGATCATCAACCAACAATTTCATTACACCGAAATCGCCCGAACTTGCAAGAGACATTGCTCTTAAGTTAATATTATTTTCTGATAAAATTGTTGTTATTTTTTCCAATTTTCCAGGATTGTTTTCTAAGAATACTGATATGTGATATGCCATTTTTGTCTCCTTTTTTATTTTTTTGCTCTTAAATCTATTACTCTTTTTGCTTTACCTTCACTAACAGGCAAACTTCCTGCTTCAACAAATTGAACTATAGGAGTAACATCAAGTTCCTGCTTTAATTCGCTTATTAATTTGTTTTGTAATTTTTCCAAATCTTTCAATGTTCCTTTGAAAGTATCATTGTTGATTTCCACCTTTATTCTCAACTTATCCATACAATTGTGATCAATCAATTCGATAACATAATTTTTACCTGCTTCAGGTATTGATAATATTGTCTTTTCTATTTGTATGGGGAAAATGTTTACTCCGTTAATAATCATCATATCATCCGTTCTTGCCGTTATTCTTGCGATTCTTCTGTGCGTTCTTCCGCAGGCACAAGGTTCGGATATTATTCTTGTTAAATCTTTTGTTCTGTATCTCATAAGAGGCATTGCCTGTCTTTGTAATGTCGTTAATACCAATTCTCCTTCTTCACCGTCAGGTAAAGGTTCGAATGTTTTAGGATCTACAATTTCAGGATATACATAATCTTCCCAAATATGTAAATGTTGTTGGCATTGACATTCAAAAGCAATTCCCGGACCTGATATTTCCGACAATCCGTAAGAATTGTATGCTTTAACATTATATAATTCTTCTATTTTCTTTCTCATTGCTTCACTGTGAGGTTCCGCACCTATAAAAAATATTCTTAAATTTAAATCTTTTTTTACATCTATTCCGAGCTCTTTTACCGTGTTGGATAATCTTAATGCATAACTCGGCAAAATGTGTACAACCGTCGTTTTAAAATGTTGCATAAACCAAAGCTGTCTTTTACTGTTTCCCGGACCTATAGGAATAGTCATCATTCCTAATCTTTCTCCGCCGTAATGAAATCCGAGTCCGCCCGAAAACAAACCGTATCCCATTGTGTTTTGAAATACATCGGTGCTTCTTGCACCTGCGCAATACATTGATCTTGCAGATATATTGGCCCAATTTGCTATATCGTCTTTTGTGTGGAATACAACTGTAGGATTACCTGTAGTTCCCGAAGAAGAATGCATTCTTACAACATCTTTTAAATCCGTTACCAAACAACCGTAAGGGAAAGAATCTCTTAAATCTTGTTTTGTCGTGAAAGGAAGTTTTGTTACTTCATCTAATGATTTTAGTTCGCCTATTTTTGCGAGTTTGTCTTTGTAGAATTGTGATTTTTTTGCGAGAGCAATTTGTTTGTTGATACAGTCCAACTGAAATTTTCTTAAATCTTTCCTGTCCATCGTTTCAATGTCTTTTTGCCAAAACATTTTATAATCTCTCCTGTAGTAAATATTTTAAAAAAAATACAATTTTAATATAATAATCAATTATAGCACATTTAAATTAAAAAGGCATAAATAAAATGATAATAGGAATAATATACAATCATTTAAAACCTAACGCACAACAATATTGTGCTAAAATTTCCGATTGGTTAAAAGCAAAAAACATAAAGGTTAAAAATATTTCTTATAAACTTAATAAAAATCCGAAAGTCGATTTTATAATTTCTCTCGGCGGTGACGGAACAATGTTAAGAATAAGCAGACTTGTTTCAAAATATTCTATACCGGTTATGGGTGTAAATATGGGGACTTTGGGATTTTTAACCGATACCGATATCAAAAACGTTTTTAATTCATTGGAAAATATTTTAAGTAACGGTATTGAATATGAAGAAAGAATGATGTTGGATATTGAAATTGCAACAAAAAACGGAACGGTAAAAACAACTGCACTAAATGATTGTGTTATAAGATCAATATATAACGGAAGACTTACTTCCATAGATTCTTTTATCAATAAAAAGTTTTTGTCCAGTTATAAAGGTGACGGAATAGTAATAGCTACACCTACGGGTTCTACGGCATATTCGTTAGCTCTTTCCGGACCTATAATTTATCCAACATTATCTTTGTTTATTATATCTCCGATATCTCCGCATACATTAACACACAGACCAATGATTTTGGATTGTAATAATGTTTTGGAATTTACTTCCACCAACGATAACAAGAAATCGGATTTAGTTGTTTCTGTGGACGGACAGGAAAGTTATATTTTAGATAAAAATAAAAAAGTGAAAATAAAAATGTTTTCAAAAAAAGCAAAACTTATAAGAGACAGAAACTACTCTTATTTTGATACATTAAAAACGAAATTAAAATGGGGAGTGTAGTTTTAAGTGATTACCACATTATCTATTAAAAACTATGCTCTAATAGAAAATATAACAATAGATTTTAAAAAAGGACTTACCGTTATAACCGGAGAAACCGGTGCCGGAAAATCAATAATTATAGATTCAATAGATTTGTTGTTGGGTGCAAGAGCAAGCACAAGCATAATAAGGACGGGGACTTCTTCATGCACGATTTCTGCGGAATTTAATATTTCAAAAAACGCTGCCGTTAAAAATATTCTTTCGGAATTATCAATAGATTGCGAAGATGACATTATAATAAGAAGACAAATTGATTCTTCCGGAAAAAGTAAAGCCTTTATTAACGATATTTCCGTAAGCATAAATACTCTTTCAAATATGGGAAAATATTTGGTTGACTTTTATGCTCAACATAAAAGTAATATGTTGTTTGAACAAAATTATCAAAAACAGATAGTAGACGGTATAGCAAAAAATGATTCTTTATTAGCAAAACTTTCGACTAAATATGATGAATACGAGAAATTAAAAAAGCAAAAAGAAGAAATAGAAAAAGCAAATACGGACAGAGAAAGATTATTGGATTTGTATAAATATCAAATAAACGAAATAAATAAAGCAAATTTAATATCTGACGAAGAAGAAAAAATAGAGCAGGAACTTCCCAAATTAAAAAATGCCGAGAAAATAAAAACGGTTACAGGCGAAATGTTGTCGATATTATATAAACAGGAACATTCCGTTACGGATAACCTTTCCATAATAAATAAACAAGTTGCCTTGTTGGAAAAATACGGAATAAATATTGAAAATATTTCTAAAAATTTAGCCTCGTCAATGAGTCAAATAGATGATATTTACAGAGAAATTGAAGATTTGTCCGACAGTACGGATATTACACCCGAAACTTTGGATAATATGTTGGAAAGACAACAATTAATAAAGAGATTGAAATCGAAATACGGTAAAACAATACAAGAAATTATCGACTACGGTAAACTTTTGGAAGATAAAGTTAAAAGTCTTGAAAACTATGAAGTAAATATGGATAAATTGCAAAAGGAAATAAATTTCATATTAAAGGAAATTATAAGTTTATGTGAACAAATTTCCGATAAAAGGAAAAAAGTATCAAAAGTTATATCAAAGAATATAATATCGGAACTTGAAGATTTAAATATGAAAAATTCTCAGTTTGAAATTGATATAAAAAAAGGTGAAATAACAAGAACCGGTTTTGACGATTTGGATTTTATGTTCAGTGCAAACAAAGGGGAAAAACTTTATCCTTTATCTCTTGTCGCTTCCGGCGGTGAAATATCGAGAGTAATGTTGGCTTTGTCTACTACAGTATCGAATCACTATAATGTCGATACCGTTATTTTCGATGAAATCGATACCGGAACAAGCGGAAAAACAGGTGAAAAAATAGGTAAAAAGCTAAAAAGCCTTTCAAATCAAAGACAAATTATATCAATATCGCATTTGGCCCAAATTGCATCAAATGCGGACAACCATATAAAAATATACAAAGAATCGGAAAAAGGCCGAAATATAACGAAAGCCAAGGTTTTAAATGCTAAAGAAAGAGTAGAAGAAATAGCTAAAATTATTTCCGGTGAAAAAGTAACGGAACACGCCATAAAACATGCCGAAGAAATGCTAAGCGACAATTAACAAGCATTTTACTGTTTTTTTGCTTATAGTTTGATTTCTTTGCCGTTGCAAATCTTCTAATCTTCCAATCTTCTATTCTTCCGTAGTGTTTATCTCGTGATTTTTACTATCTCAAATTTCATGGTTCCCGCAGGAAGTTCCACATCAACTTTGTCTCCCGCACCGTGTCCCAATAATCCTTGAGCAAGAGGGGAACCGATAGAAATTTTCATTTCATCGGGGTTTGCTTCTTCTTCATCTACGATGGAATATTCATATTCGTCTCCGTCTTCATCTTTTAATGTTACGGTAACTCCTATGAATACTTTATTCGGATCGATATTTAATTCTTCAATTATTTTTGCTCTTGAAAGTTTTGAATCTATTTCCGCAATTCTCTGCATAAGATTTGTTAAAGCTTCTTTTGCTGCATGATATTCCGCATTTTCTCTCAAATCTCCGTGTTCTCTTGCTCTTGCAATTTCATCTTGAATCTGCGGTTTTCTTTTTTGCAATCTGTCTATTTCTTCAATTAATTTATTTCTTCCTTCTCTGGTTAAATAAATTTCACCCATTTTTTTTCTCCTGATATAATTAAATTGACTTTTTATACATTGATAAAAGTTTTTTTACCCACTTGTCTTCGGGGACTTTGCAAATTATTTTGCCTTTTTGAAATAGAATACCTTCGCCTATTCCGCCGGCTATTCCGAAATCGGCTTCTTTTGCTTCTCCCGGACCGTTTACAACACATCCCATAACGGCAATTTTAATATTTTTCTTTGTGTTTTTGTTGTGAACTTTTGATAATGCAGCTTCAAGTTCGTCAACAATTTTTATTAAATTAACTTTTGTTCTCGAACAAGTCGGACAAGATATTACTTCAACACCTGTCGATCTTAATCCTAAAGATTGCAATATTTGATAAGCAACTCTGACTTCTTCAATAGGATTTGCCGTAAGAGAAACTCTTATTGTATCTCCCAAACCTTGAGCAAGCATAATACCTAAGCCTACGGACGATTTTATCGTTCCTCTGAAAACAGAACCCGCTTCTGTAATTCCCAAATGTGTAGGATAGTTTCTCTTTGATGCAAAAAGTTTGTATGCTTCGATTGTTGTTTCCACATCGGAAGCTTTAAGAGATACCGCAATATCGTCAAAATTACAATCCTCCAATATCTTTACGTGTTCTATTGCTGCTTTTACAAGTGCTTTTGCTTTATCTTTAACTGTTGAAAAATTATGAACTTCTTTTAAAGAACCCGCATTAACACCTATTCTTATTGGGATACGGGCTTTTTTTGCTTCTTTTACAAGTTCCATAACTTTTTCTTTAGAACCGATATTACCGGGATTTATTCTGAGTTTATCCACACCTTGCTTTATGGATTCTATTGCAAGTCTGTGATCAAAATGAATGTCGGCAACTAACGGAATTTTAATATTTTTCTTTATAAGTTTTATATTCTTTGCACATTCCATATCCGGAACGGAAACTCTTATTATCTCACAACCGGCATCTTGCAACTCTTTTATTTGCTTTACCGTTGCTTTCCAATCTCTCGTGTTTGTGTTTGTCATAGATTGGATTGCAATAGGGTTTCCGCCGCCTATCTTTACACCGCCGACATTTATTACTTTAGTGTCTTTTCTTGTGAACATTTTAATACCTTTTATTTAAATAATTTGCCTAAGCCTAATCTTATTAAATCGCTGTATGTAGCAAACAGGAATATTAATAATATTAATCCCAAACCGATATAATTGTATATTGAAATTACTTTCGTGCTGATTCTCTTTCTTATAATTCCTTCCAACAAGAACAAAACTATCATTCCTCCGTCAACCATAGGAATAGGAAGCAAATTAAATAATCCGAGAGCAACGGAAATAACAGCCAACAACCTTATATAACTCTCAAAACCCGATTTTGCGGAATTTGCCATAAATTGTATAACCCCTATCGGCCCTGCAACTTCAGGCTTTTCCCATTTTATTAATTTGTCCCACAAATATTGCAAGGTAAAAGTCGTTTGATATACCACCGTGTAACCTGCAAAAGAAATTGTTTTTAAGAATGGGAGTTTTTCTTTTGTGATAAGAGGTTGGATACCTAACATACCTGCTCCGGTTGTAGGGTTTTTATCCAATACAAAATTAAATTCCAACTCTTTATCATCTCTTAAAACTTTTAAATTTATTTCTTTTTCGGCTTTGTCTTTTATATTTTCTATTAAAGCTACCCAATCATTTATTTCTACACCGTCAATATAAGTTATTTTATCGTTAGTTTCCAAACCTGCTGCTTTTGCACAGCCGGATTCAGCTAAGGCTCCCACAAAAGATTTGTCCGATATTGCTGCCACTCCCCACAAATTAAAGATGAAAGCAAACATAACCACCGCGAGAATATAGTTCATGAGAGGCCCGGCAAATATTATCATAATCTTTTTGTAGAAAGGTAAAGATAAGAATTCATCTTTTTCACCTTTTGCTTCGTCGGGATTTTCTCCTGCCATAGCAACCATTCCGCCCAACGGAAATAAACAAACGGAATATCTGGTTTCGCCTTTCGTAAACCCCCATATTTCTCTACCGAACCCCAAAGTAAATTTTAATACTTTAACCTTGTAGAACTTAGCAACCGAAAAATGGCCGAGCTCATGTATAAAGACCAAAAAGCCCAAGCCGAAAATAACCGCAAGAACTTGAAGAATAAAACTTATCATTATATTACTCCTTTAATTATATTTAAAATAAAAAAAACAATAACACAAGATTTATGTTGATAAATCTTGCAAAAAAAAATATCATTAAGTTGAAGAAATTATATCATTTTTGGTTTGACAAATAAATACCGGAGAAAATAAAATTAATAATTTTTTTATACTGTTAAAAAAAAGTTTAACAATATGGCTTGTGCCTTGCTTTCTTGTAAGTCTTTTGTTTAATCAAATAACTGTATTTGATGAATATCTTTTATGGATTTTGCTTTTTTATATAGTAGTTTTAAGTTTAAATTATTATAGAAATAACTTTGTCGTTCTTTGTCTGGATAGACTTTTTTTAATCTTTTTATCTTTATTAATATTCGTGAACAATAAAATAATAATTAAAGAACTTATTCCCGTTGTACTCTTTTTAAGTATTCTGATAATAATTATATATATAATCGCCTTTTTCTTTTATAAGAAATACAATAAAGCTTTTATTTTAAATTTTTCCAAACTCGGCAGCTTTATAGAATTGATGTTGGTTGTGTTTGTATTGCTTTTCGGAATAAAAAGCATAATTGTTATCAATGTTTTGTTTTTTGCAATGTGTGATATCTTTTATAAAGTAATAATATTATCAATAACTTTTAATCTTAAGAAAAGATTTAGTATTCAATAGAAATGGCAAATATTATAAAAGTTGCCGTATAACATAGAATCGTAAAACAAAACCAATAAAAGAATCTTCTGTAAAATTTAGCTCTAATCATTTTCATAGATAAAATATAAATTTGTGTTATTATTTTCGATAAAAACGATGATATAAAAATAAGTAATAAATATATTATCAGCGAGTCGACAAAAAGATTTTTCAATAAACCGACCAAAATAATTTGTTGATTTATGAAATAAGCTAAAATCGAACAAAAAATAAATTGAATTATGAAAAATAAATATTTATGTTTATAAAACATAGCTGTTAATTTATAAAACTCCTTTTAATTCTTCTAAAGCATCATCGTTTCCGGAATAAGCCGCAATTTTCAAATGCTCTTCCGCTTTTTTCTTCTCATTAATTTTTTTATAAGCAATTCCAATAAAGAAATTAACATTTTGATCATTAGGTTCTATAGTTAAAGCTTTTTTATACCAATCGATAGCAGTATCGTATTCGTTATTTTCAAAATATAAATTACCTATTTGATAGTAAGGATAAATATAATCCGGACTTATCTCTATTGCCTTTTTATAATATTCTTCGGATTTTTCAAAATTACTTTCTTCTTTATATATCTCCGCAATGTTATAATATGCCGATATGTAATTTTTGTTTTCTTTCAGAGCTTTTTCATAGTAATTTATAGCTTCTTCAAATCTTCTTTGCTTGAAATATGTATTTGCTATAAATCCGTAAAACTCACCGGCATTATCGATATCTTCCATAGAAGCTTTTTTATACCATTGTCTCGCATATTCATACTGCCTTTTTCTCTCGTATATCGATCCGAGCAGTTTGTAAGATGCTTTATTTCTGGAATCCAAATCGAGACTCTTTTTCAAATATTCTATAGGAATTCTAAAATCTTTTTTTTCATTGTTGTTTAATATTTTTAAGTAGTGTGAGTATGCAAGCAAATAATACATTTCACAGGATGGGGGTAATTCTCTTTCCATTCTTGATAAAAGTTCAATTGCTTTTTCATAATATCCCGTCCGAATTAAAGCATTTGTTGCATTTATATAGACTTTTTCATCGGTTGTTCCCATTGAAATAATTTTTTTATAATACCTTATGGATTGCAGATAATCTTCGTTTTTGAAACAATGCGAGGCTTTATGAATAAAACCGTCTATCGTATATTTTTTGTTTTGATGATTATAATATACAATACTGAAAGATATGAAAATAACGGTTATAATCAGGCTAAAAATAAAATTTCTTTTTATCAACATAACCTAATTTTATAAAATAAAAATGCTTGATACAAATTCAAAAAAAATGTATAATGATTTCCATTATTTATAGTATATGGAGAGATGGCCGAGTTGGTTTATGGCACTAGTCTTGAAAACTAGCGTAGGGTTTCCTTACCGGGGGTTCGAATCCCTCTCTCTCCGCCAAAAAAATTTCAATTCTTAAATTTAAATCATTGTACAGATATGAAAACAATTATTTTATTGGGTTTTTCAAATATTTTTATGACTTTCGCATGGTATTGGCATTTGAAGTTCAACAATATAAAAATGTGGAAGTTAATTCTTATTTGTTGGGCGATTGCTTTGCTTGAGTATTGTTTTATGGTTCCTGCCAACAGAATAGGATACGGACAGTTTAATGCCGCACAATTGAAAACAATACAAGAAGTTATTTCGTTGGTCGTGTTTTCTTTTTTTTCCGTTTTATATTTACATGAATCTATGAAATGGAATTATATTGTCGGTTTTGCTTTTATAGTTCTTGCCGTATTTTTTATATTTCATAAATGGTGATAAATGTTTCTGCCTACAACTAAAGAAGAAATAAATAAATTACATTGGGATAAGCCGGATATAATACTTATATCCGGGGATGTGTATATTGACAGTCCTTTTAACGGAAGCGCCGTTATAGGTAATTGGTTAACGATACATGGCTTTAAAGTTGCAATAATTGCCCAACCTGATGTAAATAGCGATGATATCGCAAGATTAGGGGAACCTTCTTTATACTGGGCAGTAAGTGCCGGTGCAATGGATTCTTTGGTTGCAAATTACACGGCTACCGAAAAATTCAGAAATGAAGATGATTTAACTCCGGGAGGAGTAAATAATCGTCGTCCCGATAGAGCTTGTATGGTTTATACAAACCTTATAAGAAGATACTTTAAAAATACAAAACCGATAGTTTTAGGCGGAATTGAAGCAAGTTTAAGAAGAACTGTTCATTATGATATAAAGGATAAAAAATTAAGAAGGTCTTTGATTTTTGATGCTAAAGCCGATATCTTGGCTTACGGAATGGCAGAAAAAACAATGTTAGACCTTTCTTATGCATTAAGGGATAATAAAGATTATCGTGATATAAAAGGATTATGTTATATTTCAAAAACTCCGCGTGACGGATACATTGATATACCTTCATTTGAAGATTGTGTTCAAAATAAAAACATTTTTAGGGAAATGTTCAAAACTTTCTACGAAAATTCCGCATATGTTAATTCCAAAGGCTTAAATCAAAAGCACGATACGAGATATTTAATTCATAACCCGCCGCAACCGCAATTAACACAGGAAGAATTGGATAAAATTTATGATATGGATTTTACAAGGGAAGTTCATCCTTATTATGCAAAACAGGGCAATGTAAAAGCTCAGGAAACCATAAAGTTTTCCGTAGTATCACACAGAGGTTGTTGCGGAGAATGTAATTTCTGTGCAATAGCCGTTCATCAGGGAAAATCCGTGATTTCCAGAAGTAAAGAATCTATTATAAAAGAAATTAATAAACTGGTTCAAAAACCTGATTTTAAAGGTTATATTTCCGATATAGGCGGTCCTACTGGAAATATGTATAAAATAGCATGCAAAGTACACGGAACTACAGGTAATTGTAAAAATAAAAGATGTTTGTATCCTACAGTTTGTGAAAATATTATTTTTTCTCATGATAAACAAATCGATTTATTATCCGAAGTTGCAAAAAACAACAAAATAAAGAAAGTTTTTGTGTCTTCCGGTATAAGACATGATTTAATTATGGCAGACAAGCAAAACGGCAAAAAATATTTGGAATATATTTCAAATAACAATATATCGGGACAATTAAAAATTGCTCCGGAACATACATCTGACAATGTTTTGGAAAGTATGGGAAAACCAAAACAAACGGTATTTTTAAATTTTATGAATGAATTTAAGAGAATAAATGAGCCGTTAAATCAATTTTTAACATGTTATTTTATGGTGGATCATCCCGGCTGCAGTTTATATGACATGGACGATTTATTATTATTCATTAATCAAAATTTAAAATTCCGTCCTGAACAGGTTCAAGTTTTTACGCCGACACCATCTACTTTTTCGACTCTTATGTATTATACAGAACAGGATTTGAACGGAAATGATATTTTTGTTGAAAAAGACAGAAATGCAAGAATGAAACAAAAACTTGTAATAACCCAAACTTTGGGGGATTCAAGTAAACATCAAAATAATAACAGAAATAAACACGGCTATTCTCATAAGAACAAATTCAATTCAAAAAGAAGTTACTATACAAAATTTAAGAAAAGATAAAAAATGTCGGGTGATTTTATGGTGATTTCTCCCGCAGGATTTGTGACCATAACACCCGACATATTTATTTATAGACCATCAATTATTTTTTGTCAATGCTTTTATTGGAATCCATAGGTTCGTATATTATCGGTTTAACAGGCTTAACAGGCTTTATAGGTAGTATAGGCTTAGGATGATTCGGATTCGTATATTTTTTGTATTGCTCCGTAGATAATACGGATTTTAATTCAATTTTAGAATTGAGATCAATTTTAAACAGTTTAGTTGTTATATTTGAAATCTCATTGGATAATTTTGTTACAACAGCCATATCGATTTCATCTTTTTCGAATTCTTCTCTTATTTCTTTTTCAAAATCCCTTAGTTGCTGTTTTAAAGGTTCTTCTTGTTCTTTTTTTCTTTCAAGAATTCCTATGAATTTTTCTTTCTGATCTTCTGTTAGTCCTAATCTTTCAGCCAATACATCATATTTTGTTTTCGGCTTGAACATTTTGTTATATTGCTTGTCGGTTAAAATTTTTCTTAATTCTTCTTTCTTTTCCGCTTTTGAATCTATGATTTTAGCGGATATGGCTTTTATATCTTTAACTAAATTTTTTACATCTTTTGCATTGTATTTTTCTTTATAAAATTCGTTATTTAAATCTCTTACTTTTGATTTAAATTTTTTTGTTAATTCATTAATTTCTTTCTTGCTTTTTTCCGTAAGTTTTTTAAAATCTTGTTTTTGTTTGTCGGTAAGTTTTAATTTGTTGAGTTTATCTTCCAAGAATTTTTTATCAAAATCTCTTTCCGCTTCCGGGGAAAGTTTCTCATAAGAACCGAAATCTTGTTGAGGTATATCTATGTCGCAGGCAAATATCATTTCTTCATCACAATCTCTGTTTTCCCGTTGTTGCGGTGGAACAAAACATTCTTTCTTCATGTCTTTGGGAATTTCCGCCAACAATGAAGATGTTAACCCGAACAAAACTGCAAAGCTTAGTAACATTTTAGCTTTTTTCATAGTAATCTCCTTTAATTTCTTTATACAATACTTTGACTGTTGCTTTTTTCTAAAAGTTACATTTTGCGGTAAAATTGATCTTAAACAGTGTAACTTGGGGGTGCTTATTTATTCGCCCTGAAGAGGAGTTGAACCTCCAACCTTATCCTTAGGACGGATCTGCTCTATCCAGTTGAGCTATCAGGGCTTCAAACGACAGAAGATTTGAAGTGTTTGAAGATTGGAGGATTGGAAGTTAATATGTAAAATCGCAAAGCGATTTTTGATAACAAACAAATTTTTTTGCTGTGCAAAAAAATACGATTTTTCTTCCATTCTTCTATTCTTCTAATCTTCTATTCTTCTAATATTGTACTATCGAGGAGTATGGTATATCTTTTAATTTGTCTTTGCCGTTTAAAAATGTTAATTCTATTACGAAAGCACATGCAGCAACTTTAGCGTTAAGCTTTTTTATAAGTTCTACTGCTGCATAAGCCGTTCCGCCGGTGGCAAGTAAATCATCTACGATAAGAACATTATCTGTTTCATTAACGGCATCAATATGCATTTCAATCGTAGAACTACCATATTCCAAACTGTAAGTTGTGGAAACGGTTTTGTATGGTAATTTGCCTTTTTTCCTTATAGGTATAAAAGGAACGTTTAATTTCTGAGCTATTGATACACCGAAAATAAATCCTCTTGATTCCAATCCGGCCACTTTTGTTATATTTTTATCTTTGTATTGTTCAACAATAGTATCAATTATACCGTTGTACAGTGACATATTTGAAAGAAGAGGAGTAATATCTTTAAATATAACACCTTTTACGGGAAAATCAGGAATATCTCTTACAGCTTTAACAATAGCCTCTTTTATTTCCATGCTTTTCTCCTGTCATTATGTCTTCTTTCTTTTGTGTTTGTTATGTTATGTTGCCTTCTGTCCGGCAAAGTGCCTCTTTGATCTAAAATCAATGTATCTATTGTTTTCGGATCGGCATATTTTAATCTTAAAAATATGCTCTTTAATCTTTGAAAAGCTTTCATTTCTATCTGTCTTACTCTTTCTCTTGATAAATCGAATTTTTTACCTATTTCATCAAGAGAATAAGTAGGTGTATTATTTATCCCGAATCTCATCTTTAGAACTTCAGCTTCTCTTTCAGGAAGACAATCTATAGCTTTTTGAACATTTTGAGCATTTCTTATAATTTCGGTTATTGCTTCCGGGGTTTTAGTTAAAGTATCTTTTATATTATCTTTCTTTAATGTGTCTGAATCGTCGCTCATGGCAACATCAAGAGAAGATATATTATCTACGGAATAAATCGTTGAATTTATTTCTTCTGCCTGCTCTATAGGAATTTTTATTTTTTTTGCTATTTCCTTTACTGTCGGCTCTTTATTCAATTTTGCCATCAATGTACTTCTCATTTTTTTCCATTTATTGATGATATCGTACATGTAAGAGGGGATTCTTATCGTTTTCGAGTTATCTTCGATTGATTTTCTTATAAATTGTTCTATCCAATATGTTGCATAAGTTGAAAATCTGATATTTTTCGCAGGTTCAAATTTTTCTACAGCTTTCATTAAACCGATATTACCATCAGAGATTAAATCCATCAAGTCTACACCTCTTTTGGTAAATCTTTTTGCGATAGGTATAACCAAACAATAATTAAGTTCAACCAACCTTTTTATTGCTTTTTTATTACCTTTTTTTGCTTTTATCCAAAGCTTTTCAACTTCTTCTTCCGTCGCCGGCTTTACCGTCTTTAATTGTTTGAAGTATGCTTGTAATAAATCATCTGACATTTTTATAATCCTTAATTTAGATTACAACTGTTTTATACATTTATTGTTTTCATCGACAAAAACAAATTTTGCTTTTATTGGCCTATCCGATAACTCGAACCCCATAATAATAATAATTTCACCTTTCTTTATCAGATGTGCCGCAGCTCCGTTCATACAAATAGTTCCGGAACCTGCTTTTCCCGGAATAACATATGTTTCAAGTCTTGCACCGGAAGTGTTGCTGACAACTAAAACTTTTTCACCTACCCACAATCCGGCTTTATCTATTAAATCGGAATCTATGGTAATACTTCCTTGGTATTCAAGATTGGCTTCCGTTACTGTAGCACGAAAAATTTTTGAACTTAATACAAATCTCATTTTCCTAATATCTCCACGGATTATTTTGAATTTCTTTCAGCTTCTTCCTGACAATTTTTGCAATATCTTACCCAAGGTATTGCTTCAAGTCTTGCTTGAGGGATTGCTTCACCGCAACATTCACATGCACCGAAAGAACCTTTTTCTATTTTAGCTAAAGCATTATCTATATCCTGCATCATTCTTTTATCTATTCCGCCGAGTTCAAACTGCATTTCTCTTTCCGTACTTTGTGTAGCGGTATCTATTTCATCTCCGCCGGTTTCAATTTCTGTTTCATTAATTTTTTTTGAATTAAGCTTGTTCGTTATGGATGCTTTTTTCTGAGTAAGGGCTTTTTTAAATTGAGATAACAACTTTTTGTTCATTTTTAATCTCCATAATATATTTTTAATTTGCAAATACTTTTACCATTTTTAAAACATCGCCTTCCTGACCGCTGATTCTTATACCTTTAGATGCCATTTCTACCAAATAATCACAAATTTCTTTTGAAATTCTCTCACCGGGGATAACAACAGGTATTCCCGGAGGATAAGGTGTTAATACTTGAGCGGAAACATGTCCTACCGATTTTGCCAAAGGAATCTTTTTTATATCGTGAGATAAAAATACTTCTCTCGGTGTCATAACCATTTCTGTAGCAAGAGAAGGAATTTTTAAAATCCAATTTTTTTGAGTTCCTTTATATTTTTTACTTATTTCTTTTAATGCACTGACAAGTTTTTGAACATCTTCCATATCCGAACCGATACCCATAATTGCAATTAAGTTAAATGTATCGGAACAATCAACTTGTATATTGTATTTTTTTGCAAGAATTTCATCTACTTCATATCCGGAAAGACCGGTCTTTGTAACATTTATGGTAAGTTTTGTTAAATCCAAATCAAAATTTCTGTCTTTTATATCAGCTTTTGTTAAACATCTCATATTTGGAATCTTTTCGTTTATTTCTTTTCTTGCCCATTCCGCAGCTTCAATAACTTTATCGAACATTTCTTTTCCGTGCAAAACCGCTTGTCTTCTTGCCAAATCTATACTTGCAAGAGTTAAATATTGCGGGCTTGTTGTTTGTAACATTGAAACGATTTTTTTAACCCTGTTAATATCAACAAGTTTTGAATTATGATGAAGAACGGAACCTTGAGAAAGTGCGGAAAGAATTTTGTGCGTGGATTGAACACATAAATCCGCGCCGGCATCTACTGCAGACATCGGCAACTTGTCATTAAATTTTAAATGCGGGCCGTGTGCTTCGTCCACGAGAAGAATTTTGCCTTTTCTGTGACATAAATCCGCAATCTTTTTAACTTCTGTTGCAACACCGTTATAAGTAGGACTTGTAAGAAAAACGGCTCTTGCTTCAGGATACATTTCAAGAGCTTGTTTTATTTCTTCATACGTTGAATTAAAAATAATGTCCAAATTTTGATCTATTGTCGGTTGTAACCAAATAGGCCAAACACCGGAAAGTATAATTCCGCCCATTATGGATTTATGTGAACTTCTTGAAACTATAATGGATTCTCCGGGATCGCATGCGGATAAAAACATTGCAATATTTCCTACGGAAGTTCCGTTAACCAAGAACAAAGAATGTTTTACTCCGTAAGCTTGAGCCATTAATTCTTCGGCTTTTTTTATCGGACCTACAGGATCATGAAGAGAGTCTACTTCGTCGAATACTGTTACATCAAATTTATAAAGACCGTCTCCGGTCACTTCTTTCAATACGGGATCTATTCCTTTTCCGTTTTTATGTCCCGGTGTATGAAAAGAAGTAACATTTCTTTTTGCATGCCCTAAAAGTGTGTCAAAAATTGGTACTTTATTTTGTTTGTCCATAGCTGTCCTTTTAATATACAATATTTTTAATACTAAATAAACTTTTTAGAAGGTGTATTTTCCAATACGGCCGTTGATAATCCGTTTTTGCCCAACAACTCAATAAACGGATCCGGATCCAATTCTTCCACGTTCACCATAGTTTTCACATCCCATGTACCGTTAGCTATAAGCATAGCGGCAACTACCGGCGGAACTCCGGCGGTATAACTTATTGCTTGAGCTTCAACTTCGTTATAACAATCTTTGTGATCACAAATATTATAAATAAATAATTCTTTATTCTTTTTATCTTTTTTACCTTTAATCAAACAACCTATACATGTTTTACCGGTATAGTTAGGTGCCAAAGTTTTGGGGTTAGGAAGACAGGCTTTAACAACTTTTAAAGGAACAACTTCCAAACCTTCCGCTGTTTTTACCGGCTTTTCTGAAAGAAGGCCTATCTTTTTTAATACGGTAAATACATTTATGTAATGGTCACTGAATCCCATCCAAAATCTTATGGATTTTGCTTTAATATTTTTTGAAAGTGAATGAAGCTCGTCGTGTCCCGTTAAATATACAGGTTGTTCTCCCACTACGGGAAAATCATAAACGAGTTTGTCCGCATGAACAGGTTTTTGTACCCACTGATTATCTATCCATGTCCAAACTTTATGGAATTCTCTGAAATTTATTTCCGGATCGAAATTTGTAGCAAAATATTTTCCGTGACTTCCGGCATTTACATCCATAATATCTATTGTTGCTATTTTATCGAAATGATGTTTTACCGCCAATGCACAATAAGCATTTACAACACCCGGATCAAATCCGCAACCGAGTATTGCGGTAACTTTCTTTTCCGTACATCTGTCTTTTCTTTTCCATTCATAATTTGCATACCAGGGGGGATTTTCACAAACTTTTTTAGGATCTTCGTGAATGGCGGTATCTATATATGCCGAACCTGTTTGAATACAAGCTTCCAAAATTGACATGTTGCAAAATGCACTTGCAACATTTATAACTATTGTTATATTCAATTGCTTTATTAAATCTATTAATGCGGGAACATCAAAAACGTCTATCTGCTTTGATGAAAATTCGTTATCGGGATTTTTATAATTTTTCTTTTTCTTAATACTGTCCAAAATTGCATCACAACTCTTTAAAGTTCTCGATGCTATATACATTTTACCGAATACATCATTGTTTTGTGCCAATTTATGACAAACTACATGTGCAACGGCTCCGGCCCCAATAACTAAAACATTTCTTTTCATTTCAAGCAGTGCCTCCTCAAGATAAATTACCGATAAAATCTTTATATGTAAAACTTTTTACCAATTCTGTTTTTCCGTTAAGTCTTTTTACTACTATAGACGGCATCGGTACTCCGTTAAACCAATTCATTTTTACCATACTGTATCCGGCAGCATCTTCAAATACTATTTTGTCACCGATCTTTAACGGTTTCGTAAATTTATAAGTTCCGAAAATATCACCTGCCAAACAAGTTCTTCCGGCAACAATATATTCATACTTCGCATTTTTTTGTTTAGCCATTTTTGCGGGAGTATGATAAGTTAATAAATCCAACATATGTGCTTCGGTTGAAGAATCTATCACCGCAATATCTTTGCCGTTATGCGTAATATCCAAAACGGACGTAACAAGTTTCGCACTCATCGTTATGGAAGATTCACCCGGTTCCAAATAAATTTGCACATTATATTTTTTTGAAAAATCTCTTAATATTTTACAAAATTTTTTGATATTATAACCATTTTTTGTGAAATAAATTCCACCGCCGAAACTTACCCATTCGACTTTTTCTAACATCTTTGAATAATTTTGGCCTATATAATTTAAAGATTGTTCCAAATTATCTGCATCTTCGTTTTCACAATTAAAATGGAACATAAGTCCGTTTATTTTATTTAAATTATCTAAAATATCTTTTTTGTTTATTACTCCCAAACGGGAATTCTTTCTTGCGGGATCAGCCAAATCGAAATGACTGTAACTTATTTTAGGATTAACTCTTATTCCCAAGTTTTTATTTTTTACTAACGGATAAAATCTTTTTAATTGAGATATTGAATTGAAAATTATTTTATCGGCAAACTTTTTTAATTCCAAAATTTCTTCTTTCGGATATGCAACCGAATAAGCATGAACTTCTTTACCGAATTTTTCATAACCGAGTTTTGCTTCGTATAAAGCACTGCTTGTTGTTCCGTCCATATATTTAGACATCAAATCAAAAACACACCAAGTGGAAAAGCACTTTAATGCCAACACAAACTTCGCACCGGACTGCTCTCTTATAGAAGCAATCTTTTTCATGTTTTCCAATAACTTTTTTTCTTCAATAAAATAGTAAGGTGTTTTTAATTTCATTTTTACTTTTCCGTATTGATAAATTATCAAGTTGAATAAGTTTATAAAATATACAAAAAAAATGCAATGAATTTTTATATATGCTTTCTTCAATTTCTAATTACTGATTTCTAATTACTAATTATCATTTAAATTTTGTATAATAACAACAATTTATAAAAAAATAAGGAGCAAAATATGTCAACAATTGATAAACTTAAAGAAGATTTAAAAACTTATATGAAAGCAAAAGATATGGTTAGTTTGAACACCGTCAGGGGAATACTTAACGAGATAAACATAAGAGAAATGAAAAATATTAAAATAAACGAAGAAGAAATTATAAAAGTTCTTAGAAGTGAAGCTAAAAAAAGAAAAGAATCTATTGAAACTTTTGAAAAAGCAGGGAGAGCGGATTTAACCGAAAAAGAAGCTAAAGAACTTAAAATAATAGAAGGCTATTTGCCGGCTGAAATTTCCGATGAAGAATTAACGGCTAAACTTAAAGAAGTTGTTGCTTCTTGCGAAGATAAAAGTTTCGGCGTTGTAATGAAGGCTTCCATTGTGGCCCTTAAAGGTGCGGCAGACGGTAAAAGAATATCCGCAATTTTGAAACAAATATTATAAAATTTTCACAGAGTGAAAGTTTTTAGGTACAGAAGTATAGAAAAATAGAGGTATGGACAAAACAGTTTATGGTTGATAGTTTATAGTTTAATGTTAAATTTTGCTTTGCAAAATTTTTAACAAATTCACTTTGTGAATTTTTACCATAAGCAACAAACCACAAACGACAAACTATAAACAAAAAAATCGTTTTACGATTGTTTAAGGAAATAAAATGTTATTTGCACAGATTTTTGCAGTTATAATTTTTCTTGCAATGTTCACACTGATAATTACCGAAAAATTCGAAAGACAGTGGGTTACACTTGTTTGCGGCGGTTTAACATTGCTTTTTGTTTTTGCAATAGGATTCGGATTTAGTGAAAAATCTCTTATTGCAACAATTGAAACATTGAACATTAAAGATGTGTTTACTTTGGGCTTTTGGTATACGAAAAATGCACATTTAAGTTCTAAAGGAATAGATTGGGCAACAATATTCTTCATTGCCGGAATGATGGTAATGGTGGAAGGCATGGCAAGAGTCGGCTTTTTCAGATGGTTATGTATGCGACTTGCAAAAGCCGTTAATTATAAAGTAATTCCTGTCTTTATTGCTTTTATGTTGTTGTCTGCCGTTCTTTCCATGTTCATAGATTCCATTACGGTTATTTTATTTTTAGCTGCAGTTACCGTTGAACTTTCATTCTTGTTGGATTTCAATCCTATATCTATGATACTTGCGGAAATATTTTGTGCTAATTTGGGCGGTTCATCAACAATGTGCGGAGATCCACCGAACATTATTATAGGTTCTAAACTCGGTTATACATTTATGGATTTTTTGTGTAATACCGGTATAATCGCATTAATAGGTTTAGTTTTTACTTTAGCTTATTTCTATTTTGTTTGCAGAAAAGAATATTCCACGGCGGGGCAACATATTGACAGAAGAAAATTTCCAAGACCTGAATCCGCAATTACGGATAAAACCGGATTTGTTATAAGTTGTATGATTTTTGCTTGTGCAATTATACTTTTGATAACTCATGCACAAACGCATTTAAGTGTAGCAACAATCGGTGTTTTTATTGCCATTATTACTCTTATTACAAGCGGAAAGCATATTATGGAAATTGTTAAGAGAGTCGACTATAAAACATTGCTTTTCTTTGTGGGCCTTTTTATAGTTGTCGGCGGTCTTGAACAAACGGGTATTCTTGAACTTATCGCAAGATTAATTGAAATGACTTCAGGGGGAAATCCGTATATTTTAATTGCAATTATTATATGGGTAAGTGCTATAGCATCGGCATTTATAGACAATATTCCTTTTGCGGCAACAATGATACCTGTAATACAATCACTTACGGTAACAAGCGGTATTCCTTTAGCGACAATGAGTTGGGCTCTTTCCATAGGAACCGATATCGGCGGAAGTGCAACACCTATAGGTGCAAGTGCAAATGTTGTCGGAACTTCTGTTTCCGCAAAGTCTGGTCATCCTATCAGTTGGGCAAGATATTGCAAGGTTTCGGTTCCCGCAACCATAATGGTAATTCTTCTAAGCACAATCTACATTTGGATTGTATATCTATAAAAAGAATAAAGTCCTTCGATGATAAAAGCTTATATCCTTAAGATATAAGCTTTTTTTTGTTCACTATATTTTTTGAGTTATTTTTCTAATAAGAAATCGGCAAGTTTTGTTTCAAGTTTCCCGTTAAGGGTTTTACTTACCTTTTGTAATTTCTGTGCGATTATTTCCATTTGATCGGTCCAAACAAAATTTTTCTCGATATATTTTTGCGCATTTTCAATGTTTCCGTCTATTTGTATTCTAACAATTTCACTAAGCATTTGTTTCGCTGTCGGAACAACTTTATCTATATTTACAAAAATCTTGTTGTCTTTCGTTAGAATATAACCGCCGTTATCGAACATATATTTATTTTGCATAACGGTTCTTACCCTGTGGGCTTGAGACAATGTGGGCTTGGATTTAAGAAAATTATCCGTAATAAATGTTACTATAATTTGTTTTCTTTGTTCTTGCGTGTACATTCCGAGTTCTGTCAATAAGTCTACAAAAGATAAAGAACCCATATCTGCTTTGTTTTCTTCTATAATGTTTAAATATTTGCCGAGACGTTCGTTTCCTTTTTTGGGGCCTAAAGAATGCAGGTTCTCATGACCTATAGTAAACCAGTGATCTGCTTCGTCGAGATAATATTGATGTTGACTTTTATCTAAAATTTCATCAAGCATCTTTTGCAGTTTTTCTTTATCGCTTATAAATCTTATTTGTCTGTGATAAACATTTCTTAAACCTCCTCCGATAGTTAAAGACAACTTATCGGAATTGGGCAGGTTTTCCGCTAAAGTAATACCGCCTCTATATGCTCCGCAATCACCGGATGCATATACCATATCAACATCTACCATCGTTTGTTTTGTGTCTTGTTCCGATGCTATGTTTTGTGTGTATTCGTTATTGTAAGGCATATTTTTTGCAAGTATGGGAAGAAAATTTTTTATCTTTAATAAAGTTTTTGTTCCTTCTTTGTTTACAATTCCTACTCTTCCGCCTAAAAAATCTTTTGGTATGGGGGAAACAGAATGTTCTTTTAAAAGAGCGGTAAGTTCTTTGTTTTCAAAAATTGTTCCCGTTAGTTCGTCTTCATAGTTTTCTCTTGTTATTGTAAATTCCAACGGTGTGTCTTGTAATGTGGCCCATTGTTTATCCGCATAAGCATCAAGCATAGGATCTGCTGTCTTTAATGCTTTTGCCTGAAGTTTTAAATATTTGTTAAATTCTTCGTTTGTGGAAACTTCACTTGCTTTTTCGAGTTCTGCAGCAATATTGAAAAAATCCTGTTTGAAATATTCGATATAATCTATTCCTTTTAATTTTTTACCGTTTCTTATAACGACGGATCTTTGAGTTAAAATGTTTTTTACTTCATTTATTTCACCGTCTTTAATCATTTGTGAAAGAATTATATGAAATTCTTCTTTGGATAAATCTTCGGGATAAACACCTTTGCCCGGAGTTTCTTGTATGCCTTTTGCAAGATTTATTTTGTTGGATAAGGAATCTATTGCATTTATTCCTTTTTGTGCATCAAAAAGAATTTTTGTAAGCTCTGCCTGTTTGTTGCCTTTTTGTATTTCCTGCTTGAGAAAAGATTTGAAATCCAAATTGTATTTGCAGTCTAACTGCATATTAATTTTTTCTATAAATTCCGCGGCTTTAACGAGATGTTTTAATGCTTGTTTATCGCCGTCTTTAAGAGAAACGTATTCCGGAGAATCGACTGTTAAAAACTTTTTTGTCGCCAAATATTCTTTACTTGTTCTTTTTTCCAATTCTTCCAATGATAAATTAAATTCAAATGTTTTCATGATATATAAAAACCTCACCAATCAAAAATTATTTCATATCTTCTTTTAAATACAATAAAATTTCTTCGGTATATTTTCCGAAAAAACCTTCTTTGTGTAATATTTGTTGTTGTAACAGTTCGGCGGGATTTTCCAATTCTATTAAGATTGGTTCACCATCGACGCCAATCGTTATATCCCATCTGCAAAAACCTAACCACGGAACATAAGAATGTAGCTTTTTTGCCGTTTCCAAAACTTTTTGAAAGTTTTCTATTTTATGATTTTTAAAAAGCACCTTTGTGTCAGGATGATAACTATACCATTTAGATTGTTTTATACATAAAGCGGAATCAAACAATATTCCGTCATCATTTATTGCAATAATAAGACCATTTCCTTGTATTCCGGAATAATCCGTAATGCTTCCGTTCATGCCGATTTTTAAAATCGGTTTATCTATTGTTTTTATTTCACCATTCCAAATAAACGTATAAATTGAAAAAGTATTAACAGCATTAGGATAAATATCAGAAATACTTTTATGACAAACAATTTTTTCTTGAATAATAAAATCATGAGAGTAATACTTTTTAATTATATCTTTTATACCTTTTCGGGAATAAAGATCAATACCGTCTATTATATTTATCAGTTTACAATTTTTTGCATATCCCGAATCAAACATGTTTGTAGGTTTAATAAACGCTTCACCTAAATTTGAAATCTTTTTATATAATTCTTCTTTTGAAATTATATTATCATTAGAATCAAAAAAAAGATTGTTTGTTGAATAGAAAAATCTTTTAGGAGTTTTTATTTTTGCTCTTTCGGAAAAATTATAAAGAAAATTTTTGTCATAGAAAATAAAACCTGAGCTGTCTTGACGGTTTAATTTATCAATAAATTTCCAGAAAATATCGGGAGAAATATATTTTACATCAAAAAAATTATTATACCCTACAATCATATTGTGAAATGAATATGAGATTTTTTTACCATAATATTTCTTGTAAAATTTATCTGTTTCGATTTTTTGCTCTTTGGTTAGAATATTCGTTTTTATATCTTTGATTTTAGAAAGATTGTTAATGAATTTACAGTGGTAATTGTATCTGGGGTGTTTCCTGGCAATCAAATACAATCTGTAAAAAATTTTCCAATATAAAGTAAAGCTTAACCAATAAAATACTCTTTTCATTGTTATATACAGTTTTTACTATGAATTCTTTTTTTACAACACGTTATTATAGGCGAAATCAAGGGTCTGCAAAAAAGACAACTTTTCAGTATCATATGACGGATAAAATATATAAAACTTTTTGCTTTAATTTTTAAAAAATTTTCTGTCCTAAAAGGATTAATATATTCGTATTTTAAATAATATTTTTTTAAACGAGTATGGCTGTTCCACGGTTTCTCGTTTGTTGAATAATGAATAATTTTGGGATTTATCAATGTTTCTTTTAAACATGTTTTAATTGTTTTAGGCAACAACTTTTTTATATTAAAAGCACAGACTTGAAAATTATAGGAAAAATCAATAATTTTAATTTTTCCATTGAAGACGAAATTTATTGCATCTTGATCACCGAACAAAAAGGTTTCTTTGTTCTGTTCTATACTGTCAAATAAAGTCGGCAATATATTATTTTGTCTCCAAAGTTTTAAATTTATAAGCAACACTCCGCTGTTGATATATGTCGTGAAATTCTCATAGAAACTACCGAAAAATTTGCTGTTAAAAATCTGTCCTGTATCTTCTGCCGCGGCTAAATAGTAACCTTCTATATCTGTCTCAAATAAATCTTTAAGACTTGATAAAACCAAGGTATCACAGTCAAGATATATTATTTTATCGATATCGTTTAATAAATCTGCAATTAACAATCTTGAATAGCCCATCTTTGGAATATGGGGACAAAATTTATAATTCGGAAATTTGTTAAACAAATTTGTGTTTATGTTAACAAAATTTATTTTGCAAAATTCATTATTAAAAAATTTTAGAAATTTGTTTTTGTTATCGTTTGAAATATTGCTTTCAAGTATAAATATATCGAAAGTATCCGTCTTATTTGCATTTGATAAAATTGAACACAAAGTGCGAGATAAGTTCGAGATGTAATTATTGTCTGTTGTAAAACATATATTTATTTTCATTTTTTCAAATTATAGCAATTAAATTTTAAAATTTGTAGAATATGAACTTAAAATAATCGGTATATACTTTAAAATCAATAATGAATATTGAAGTTTCTGTCATTATTCCGGTATACAATACAGAGCAATATTTAAGACATTGTCTTGATAGTGTAATAAAACAGACTTTTAAAGATATTGAGATAATAGTTATTAATGATTGTTCTACGGACAATTCTTTACAAATAATCGAACAATATAAACAAAAAGACAATAGATTTGTTGTTGTTAATTTAAGTAAAAATGAAGGTCAAGGAAAAGCAAGAAACATTGGATTAAAAACAGCAAAAGGTGAATATGTCGTCTTTGTAGATTCCGACGATTGGATAATACCGGAATACGTTGAAATTTTATATTCCGAAATCACAAAAAATGATTTGGATATGGTTAGTGCTTCAGCTTATCTTTATGATGATTTAACAAAAAAAATAATCGACAGAAAAAGAAAAGAGGCTTCTGCCTCCTTTTTAAATAAAATAAAAATCGAAAGACTTCTTGTCTTGGACAAAGATGGTTTTGTTGTACCTGTGTGGACAAAAATTTACAAAAAACAGTTTTTAGTCGATAATAAAATTTGTTTTAGACTGGATAATTATCATGAAGACAATTTGTTCGTTTTTGAAACGATTATAAAAACAAAGAAAATAAAATTTATAGATGATAGAATTTATTTTTATAGAAGCAACAGAGAAAACTCTTCAATGTGTGAAATTAACAGGAAGTTCACTTATTTTCAACTTTTTGATGAATTAAAAAAAACACTGATAAAAGCTGATAAGTACGAACAATACAAAAAAGTTTATTTTCAATATATTTCAATAATAACCGCTACGAGGCTTGAATATTTGGATTTGAAATTTTCTGATTTGTGCCAGTATTTCAATAAGTTTAGAAAATTGTATTACACAAAAGAATTTATTGAAAATTTTACAATTAAAGAAATGGGTGTAATATTTAAAATGAGACTAATATTGTTTTATTTGTGCTTGAAATTGAATATAAATTATGCTATCGTCGGAATAATCTGCAGAAATATAATTGGTTGAGTTTTAGTTATCAATAAGATTCTTCTTTAATCCTTTTGTGATTTTGATTTAAAATCAATTGATAGATAATTCAAAAATTGGTATACTTATCTATTATACTTTTAGTTAAATATAAATAATATATACAAGTTTTAAGGAGGCAACAAAATGGCTTTTTATTTTGATGAACCGTCTCACACTTTTAACGAATATCTTTTAGTTCCGGGTTATTCGGATGAAAATTGTATTCCGGATAATGTCAGTTTAAAAACTCCGCTTGTAAAATTCAATAAAAAGAAAAAAGAAAAACCGGCTTTAAGTATGAATATACCTATGGTTTCTGCGGTTATGCAGGCGGTTTCCGACGATAAAATGGCTATCGCCCTTGCAAAAGAAGGTGGGGTAAGCTTTATTTACGGCAGCCAAAGTATAGAAAATCAGGCAGCAATGATAGCAAGAGTAAAATCATATAAAGCCGGATTTGTTACATCCGATTCAAATGTTCGTCCCGATCAAACCTTGCAGGAAGTTATTGCTTTAAGCCAAAAAACGGGACATTCCACTTGTGCCGTCACCGAAGACGGAACAGCTCACGGAAAACTTGTAGGTATTATAACATCAAAAGATTTCAGAATTTCTCATTGTAAACCGGGTTCAAAAGTTCGTGAATATATGACACCTCTTTCGGAAATGGTAACGGGACAAGAGGGAATTACACTTAATAAAGCAAACGATATAATATGGGATAAAAAAATTAATCAATTACCTATTGTAGATAAAAAAGGAAATTTGGTTTCTTTGGTGTTTAGAAAAGACTATGCAACACATGAATCTCATCCGTTGGAATTACTTGATTCCAACAGAAGATATATCGTCGGTGCGGGAATAAACACAAGAGATTATATGGAAAGGGTTCCCGCTTTACTTAAAGCAGGTGCGGATGTTTTTGTTTTGGATTCAAGTGAAGGTTATTCATATTGGCAGGCAAAAGCTCTTAAAGATATACATGGAAAATTCGGCAATAAAGTTAAAGTAGGTGCTGGAAATGTTGTTGACGCGGACGGTTTTAATTTTCTTGCCAAAGCAGGTGCGGATTTTGTAAAGATAGGTATCGGCGGCGGTTCTATATGTATTACCAGAGAACAAAAAGGTATAGGCAGGGGACAAGCAACCGCAACAATAGAAGTCGCAAAAGCAAGAGATGCTTATTATAAAAAAACCGGTATATATATTCCTATTTGTTCCGACGGCGGTATCGTTCAGGATTATCATATAACATTGGCTTTGGCTATGGGATCCGATTTTGTAATGTTGGGCAGATATTTCGCAAGATTCGATGAATCTCCTTCAAATAAACTTGTTGTTAACGGAAATTATGTTAAAGAATATTGGGGAGAAGGTTCAAACAGAGCAAGAAATTGGCAAAGATACGATTTGGGCGGTAAAAAATCTTTAAGTTTTGAAGAAGGCGTTGATTCTTATGTTCCTTATGCCGGACATTTACATGACGGAGTTTCAATTACTCTTAGAAAAGTTACCCATACAATGTGTAATTGCGGCGCTTTATCAATTGCCGAATTACAGAAGAAAGCAAAGCTTACATTGGTAAGTCAAACGACTATCAGTGAAGGTTCCGCTCACGATGTTATAGTAAAAAATACTTCAATGCAAAACTGATACGACAATTTATAATTTACAATGCACAATGTATAATTGAAAAAGCAATATAAACATAAAAAAACAGGAAGAGATTTTTCTTCCTGTTTTTTTTATAACCCCGTAACCTTATAACCCTATAAACTAAAATTTGTAAAGCAAATTTTATAACATTGTTTTTCTGAGCTCTTCCGGCGTTTTTGCGCTTAAATATGCAGGGGGGATATCAAATATCGTTTTAGCCCCTTTTTGGCCTTCTTTATTCAATTTATAAGCTGCCCTTGCAAAAGCTACAAGTACACTTGAAGTAAATTCGGGATTGGATTCAAGTTTTATATTATATTCTATTACATGTTTTGTTGTACCGGTTTGTCCGGTTCTTATAACGCATCCTCCGTGAGGAAGTCCGGAATGGTTCTTCTTCATTTCTTCCGCGGTTATAAAATGAACGGTAGTATCATAGTCGGAAAAATAGTTTGGCATTTCTTTTATTTCTTTTTCTATTTTTGCTTTATCTGCGCCTTCCGCAGCTACGACAAAACATTCTCTTGTATGTTTTTGTCTTGTTGTAAGGGTGGGATTTTCACCGTTTTTAACTGCTTTTAATGCTGCTTCAACGGGAATTGTGTATTGTCTTGCATCCAATACACCTTCTATTCTTCTTACTGCATCGGAATGACCTTGGCTTACACCTTTGCCCCAGAAAGTATAATCTTTACCGTTAGGCAAAATAGCATTTGCATACATTCTGTTCAAAGAAAAAAGTCCCGGATCCCAACCTACGGATATTATTCCTATTTTGCCCGCTTCCTTTGCAGCTTTATCTACATTGGCAAAATGTTCCGGTATTCTTGCATGAGTATCGAAACTGTCTATAACATTAAACATTTTTACATATTTTGGAGTTTGAACAGGCAAATCGGTTGCACTGCCTCCGCACAAAATTAAAACATCTATTTTGTCTTTCCAATTTTCTATTTCCGAAACATTTACAACTTTTGCATTAGATTTTACTTTTAAGTCTTGCGGATTTCTCCTCGTAAAAATTGCAACAAGTTCTACATCCGGATTGTGTTGAATTGCATTTTCAACACCTTTACCCAAATTACCATAACCTACAATTCCTAATTTCATGATGGCTCCCTAATATAGTAAAAAATTTTTCGTAAAAAAAAAGACGCAAAAAAAACAACATAAAGTTTTTTTCAGCATCTTTGCTAAAAATTATATATTATTCATAATGTTCCTATTGATTATACTCTTTTATATTTTCAGTGTCAATTATACGATTCTATTCATTGTTGCAAAAGCCAAAATCAATCAATTAAAAGTTTTATAAAATATTTCTATTTCAGTATTCTTTTTATTAGATTTTTTATAGCAGTCTTGATATATAAGTAGATTCTATAGAATATTGCCATAACTAAAAAAAAATAGAAAGGCATATACTTTATGGAAATAAAAAAGAAATAATAATAGTAACTCTTTTTTTTCTTAAAATAATCAATTTTAAAATCTAAATCTTTTAAAGAAATGTTTTTTAAAAATTTTTGAAACATCTTATAATTGCTTTTCCCGTGTTTTGTGAAGAAATAAGTTCTAAACCAATAAAAAATATGTTGGGTTAAATTTGTTTGCAATAAATAGTTTTTTTGTCTTGTCGGAAGATTTTGCGTAAAATTTTTTATTGTTTCAAAAGTATATAAGTCACAAGCAAAGTTCTTTGCTCTTTTTGAAGTTAAATTATTTTCTCTGTCTTTTCTGTAGTGAACGAAAGTTTTATCGGATATATATATACTTCGTGCTTTTGCGAGCGTACAATAAAAAAAGGACACATCATTTGAACATTGTAAATTATCAAATTTAATGTTGTTTTCTGTTACTAATTGTCTGCGACATAAACCAAGCCAAGCATTAACAGGTAGAATTGTTTTCCTATCAATAATCGTATCAAAAGATATTGCTTTATTAAACAAATCTTTAGGAAAATCTTTCATGTTGATATACGGATGCTCAATACGTTCTCCTGTAAAGGAACTAAAAGCCGAACCTCTAAATCTAATAATATCAACACCTTCGTTTTCTTTAATAATTTTGCTAACATTTTCAATTAAATCGGATTCAATGTAATCATCGGAATCTACGAAGTATATATAATCTCCGGAGGCATAACCGATACCTGTATTCCATGTAGCACCGAGCCCTTTGTTTTCTTGGGAATATAATTTAAAAAAATTATATTTTTGTTCGTATTCCTGTAATATTTCAAAGCTGCCATCGGTTGAACCGTCATTTATACAAATGACTTCAAAGTTATGATGAGATTGGTTAACAACACTATCAAGACATTGTCTTAAATATTTTTCTACATTATAAACCGGTATTATTATTGATATTAGAGGATTTTCTTTTATCATGATGACATTATTGAAAAATATAAAACCTTAATTTTTTTATGAAGGCTTTGCCCAAACCATTTGTAGCACCTGTAATTATTGATATATTTTTTGTAAACTTAAGATATTTGACAAAAATTATTATACCACAAACAAATATATAAAAACAATAATTTATTATAAATATGATTTTGATAAAGATAAAATGAAAGAACAGGTAATAGTATCAATAATAATACCCGTATACAACACGGAAAAATATTTGGCAGAGTGTTTGGACAGTGTTTCAAAACAAACATTTAAAAACTTTGAGTGTATATGTATAAACGATTGTTCCACGGATAAGTCTTATTCAATTCTTGAAGAATATGAAAAAAAAGATAACAGATTTATAACTGTTAATTTACATAAAAACAAAGGACAAGGAAATGCAAGAAACGAGGGGATAAAGCTTGCTAAAGGTAAATATATATCTTTTATAGATTCCGATGATTGGGTTACGAAAGATTACTTAGAGATTTTATACAATGCAATAGAAAAATACGATACGGATTTTGTGGCTGCAAAATTTTCTTTGTTCGATAACATAACCCGTCAATTTAAAGATATGACTTGTTACCTTGAAGATTTTTATGACAAAACAATTTGTGAAAAAGAAGATAAAATCATGTTTTTGCAAACTCCGGGTACACAGTTATCTACGGTATGTGCAAATATATTTAAAAAAGAATTCATATTATCTAATAAAATGTCGTTTGATGTGTCAATTAAAATGGAAGATGTTTTGTTTATGTGGGAAACAATAATTCGGGCACATAATTTTATTTTAATAAAAAATGTTATTTACTTCTATAGAATAAATTTGAAAAATTCTTCGTCATCATCGGTTACGATAGAGGATGAAATTAAATATAACGAGCAATTTATTCTGTTAAACAAAAGTAAATTTAAAGATTTTCTTCCGATCGGGTATACACTTGTTTTAACTGAGTATGCAAGAAGAATTGAAAAAATACCTTTTAAAGAATCAAAAAAAGTTTTTGCTTTAGTTAAAGCTTTTATTTTCTTCGATGAGGGAATTTTGGATTATAACCTTTTAAATTTAGCGGACAAAATAAGACTGTTTGTTTTCAAAACTTGTTTGAAATATAATTTAAATTACTGCTTTATAGGAAAACTGCACAGAAATTTTAATCCGATAAGACTTTTTATTAAAAAATAATTATTCGAAGTAACGTTTAAGAGTTGTTTTATATATTATGTGAAACAATTAAGATTGTCTTATCGGGATTATGAATTAATTTTTACATTCTTGTATAAAACAAAACACACTTTTTTACGGATAAAAAATATTTTTATCAATATTTTTTTAACACAAAAGATGCATATATTTATTTATCTTTTATATTTTGTTGTAAAAGCCAAATTTTCATAATTAATTTTTCAGGCAATATTTTTGATAAGAACCTGCAAAAGTTTACATATGTGCCATAAACCGAAATATCTTTGTTCTTATAAGCATCTTTTAATGCTTTTTTTGCTACAACATCAGGTGTAACCATACGAACAAAATTCGTAGTTCCTTTTGCAGCATTTATACATCCTCTGTCATACAAGTTTGTCTTTATCCATCCTGGACAAACCGCAGTTACCGTTATTCCTTTTTCTTTGAGTTCTACGTTTAGTGCTCTGGAATAATTTTTTACAAAAGATTTTGTTGAACTGTAAATATTTTGATAAGGAAGAGGTTGAAATGATGCTTGCGATGCTATATTTATGATATGTGAATTTTTGTTCATAAACGGAATACAAACTAATCCCATTGCAACAACACCGGATACATTCAGGTTAATCATGTTTAACGATTCATCTATTGAGATATCATTATAAGAACAAAATTTTGCAAAGCCGGCATTGTTAATCAACAATTTAATATTTACATCCTCTTTTTCTAAATATCTGCCGAAAGCTTTTATATTGTTTATATCCGACAAATCTGTAGGATATGGCCTGATTTTATCACCATATTCATTTTTTAATTCGTTTAATTTATTATGACTTCTTGCAAGAACAAAAATTTCATTGATATTCTGATCAGTTATTAGAAGTTTTACAAACTCTTTACCTAAACCGCTGCTTGCACCGGTAACTATTGCTATGTTTTTCATAATTTAAAACATTCCTTTGTTAAAAAATTGTTATTTTATTATAGAATCGTTTATTTCGTTTGAAAGAGTAGTTTCTTTTGCAGTAATATTTTTTTTATCTTGTTCTTTGCTTTTCTTTTCAGCCTTTAGTACCTTTATAAAAGCAAATATTATTATAAAAAGAAAGAGCAGAGACCATATTACATAATCACGAATAAAAGAAAAATTCTTGCCGGAAAAGACTTCATATTTAAAATTTTTATTATTTTGTAAAGCATCGTTTATTTTTTCTTGTAATTGTTCCACATTAAGATCTTCTTTTTTATTTATAGAAAAAGATATGCTGCTTTTTAATTTGCTGTCGGATTTTTTGTTTTTGAAAATAAAATTAAAAATGTAGGTTTCCGTTTTTACCAATAATCCATCAGTTTTTTTTATTACCGATACCTTTTCTAATTCCGGTAGTGTAAAATACCTGTCCCTAAATTTTGGGACCATACTGATTACATGAAAACTTGGAACAAAAACATCATCGGTTACGGTTGTTTCGAAATTAACACGAGTTGTTGTCAGCAACAAAAATATTGCTCCTGATACCAGGAAATATATTAGGAATAATAAAAGTAAAAGTTTTAAAAATAGAAATTTTAATTTGTTGCCCATAGAGGTATTATACAAAAAAAGTATGAATAATCATATAAACAGATTTTGTATTACAATAAACGGGAAGTTCCTTGCTTAGTTTTCTAAACTTTTAGCAGGCCAACCGTAATCTTTATATTTTGTTGCAGGAATATTATGTTTCTTCACATAATTCGCAAGAATTTCAGCTCTATGCTTTTCTCGTCTTCCATTATCACTATTGATAGCCTGAAATGCATCGTATTTTTTACCGAAAATTTTCTTTGCACTCGGCATATATCTTGAACCGTCTTCCACTTGGTCAAATGCCGTTACTTCAAATCCGGTATCGGTTTGCTTTATGTGCATAAGTCCCGGATGGCTTCCACCTGATACTGTTTCAAGTGTATCACCTGCCAAATTATAATTAAATACCCAAAAATCACCCCAAACCAAAATATCTTTATCATTTCGTTCATCTACGGCAACAACAGTTTGAAAAGGAACACAATATTGTCCTTTGAGATATTTGCTGCCGCACTCTTTTACTAAGTATCGTTCAATTGCGGTGAAATAAGTCATTTCTATTTCTTGTGCAGATAATTTTTTTTCGCTTGAACTTTTATCTATAATAGAATTGGCGGTTACCATATTTTCTTTTTTCTCTTCCTGTCTGTTTTCACAAGCAGTAATACTTAAAGCAAGAATAACGGTTATAAATATAACGATTTTATACATATAATTCTCCGAAAATAATATTATTAAAATTTAGTTTAATGCTTTTTTTACAATAAGATTAGAAAATACGATTACCATCTTCCGCCACCGCCGCCGCCAAAACCTCCTCCGACAAAACCACCGCCACCGCCGGATGATGAAGCTTGTTTTCCACCGTTTGCTATGGAAGGAACAGACACTCTTTTTATTGTACCGATTAAATGACTAAAAGAAAGACTGTTAAATTCTTTTCCCGTATACCACGAAGGATTTTCGGAAATAATACTTTCAAATTTCTTTATCCACTTGTTTGAAACTTTAAACAAATAAGCATAAGGTAAGATATTATAAAAATATTGAGGATCATCATATACAAGAGATTCTAATTGTTCTTTTTCCGCAGTTTCTATGAATTTTTTAAAGCCCAATAAATCACCGAAAATTTTCAAAGCTTTTTTATTCCTTTTTCTCAGATGATACATGCATACAAAACAAATAGCAACAGATGCTATTCCCATTGATGTTACCGGAATGTATTGTACATTGTATTTAATGTTTGCAATATAAAAAAACACAAAAGAAATAAATGGTAACGTTAAGAGAAAAATTAAAGATAAATCATCAAGTTCTCCGTGACACTTTGCCCAAAAAATTGTAAAACCGAATATAAGCATACATGCAATTTCCGAACTGCTGTCCGAATAGGTAAATTTGGAACAAATATATATGTTTATGAATAAAGCTACAAAAAAACAAAAAAACATTAATACTCTTAGTTTCCAATTAACAGATGCCTCTTCATACAATAGCTTTCTTTTTCTGTTAGCTTTGCTTACTATATTACTGCATTCGTTATAAAAAGTTTTAGATTTTTCTAAATCTTTTTCCGTAACAATTTCATCTGTTTTTTTCTCTGATATTCTCTTTACGGAAAAAAGAGCTTTCATATATCTCTCTTCTAATTTGTCGTTACCGTCATATGGCTTTAATCTTTCAAAGCTGAAACTATGGGATTCTTCATGAATTCGTATATATCCTTTTTGAGCAAGAGAAACAATCATTGCTATAAGACCTCTCAGTGATGCTTTTTCTTTGTATGCTATTTCCACTTCTAATGTATTCATTCCCTCCGGAGGATAAAAATTTACTACAGGAATTACTTTTTCGTCTTTTCCGACTTTATACCAAACAGTAAAAGATATGAGTGTTATAATACAAAGTAATATTCCGAATATTATATTATTTCTTACGACATGTTCTTCTTTAACGGGAGGAACTTTTGTGAAATATCCTTCCGGAAGAACAATTCTTATTGTTACTCCTTCCCCGGGCTGCAGAGTTCTTTTTACCTGACCGATAACTTTTAAACCGTTTACGGAAAACTCTGCATCGCCTTCAAACCCTTTGGTACCATATTTCCCTATTGATAATCCTACGTCTGACGGATTAAACTCTTTTGGCATGGATAATTTAAATTTTACATGCCTTATTTCTGTCGGCCAATCCGTTCCTATAATATTGTGATAAAGTTCGTTTATATTATCGCTATAACAGAAATCATAAGATATCTTATAAAAATGTCTTCCATATGTGAGTCTGTCCGGATTTCCGATTTTAATATTAAGTTTATTATTTCGACTTGAGGTGGAGTATCTTTCCGATGCATAAACATTTATTATTTTTGCATTGTTATATGGAATTTCACGATATATACCATGTGATGCTTCGGTAAAAGAAACATCAATATCCTCAGTTACATGGATTTGTTTATATTTGTTTACCTGTAAATCAATAATATAATTTTCTATGTAAAAACCTTCGGCAAAAATTGGAGTACACAAGAACAACCATATAACGATACCTATAAAGAAACTTGTTCTTCTACTCATTGACATTGACCTCAATATTTTGTCTTTCGGTGTCGGAAATGTCAAACATCTTTTCTTTTTGAATACCGAAAATAAAACCGACAATGTTTGTGGGAAACATTTCGAGAAAATTATTTAATAACCTTACTGTTCCGTTGTAATATTTTCTTGAATTCGCGATATCTGTTTCTATTGAAGATAATTCTCTGCTTAATTGCAAAAAGTGTTGATCAGCTTTTAGATTCGGATAATTTTCCGCAACAGCCATAAATTTTGTTAAAACTTGAGCCAGTTCGGAATTAGTCTGAAGTTTTTGATTGGTAGACATAGTTGAATACTCGGAATTTCTTAATTTGGTTATTTGCTCTAATGCTCCTTTTTCATGTTTGGCATAACCCTTTACTATTTCTACAAGGTTAGGAATTAAATCCCAACGTTTTTTCATATAAACATCCATTGTAGAAAAAGCTTCTTTTACATAATTCCTTAACTTTATACCTTTATTGTATGTCACGATAATAAAAGTTAAAAATACTAAAATTATAATTAAAAGAATCAATGATATCGTCATTTTAAAACTCCTTTATCTATATTGATATTTTATATATTTTTTTAGTTGTTGTTCAAATAAAAAATTAACTATAAAAATTGTAAAAGTTTTATTATAAACTCAGAACATAAAACAAAAAACATATAAACACACTGACGGCATTTGCGATCAGTAACCACCAAAATGTTTTTAGTATTTTTATTTTTAATGTCAGTTTTATGACTAATCCTTCTATAAAAGTATTTATAAAAATTACAAGCAGATATGCTGCAAGCCAGTGGCTCCAATGAAATGTTCCTATACCAAACTTATCGTAGGCATGAAATACAAAATCAAAAACGAATTCCGAACCTAAACCGGACAGGGGAATAAATATTATTCCGAGCATTGTTGTAATCAGATTCATCACAAATGTAACTGTCGCTGCTTTTTTCCAACTTACTTTTGTAAAGTGTTTTACGAAGAACAGTTCAAGAATTAAGCCTAAAAGAATTACTTTGATGCTTAACATTCCTTTTGCAATATAAAGAGACGGCCATATAAGGTCTGCATTTGCAGGTAATACGGCAAATGTGATTAACGATATGGCTAAAATAAAATTTTTTATATTCATGGAAAATATCTTAATTCTTTACACTGTCAATAAACTTAGTAAGCTTCTCTAATTGTTCTTTAGGATTTTTGAACCAATCGGTTGACCAAATCCTATACATTTTCCAACCTAATCTTTCCAAAACTTCCTGCCTTAACCTGTCTCTGTCTCTGATTGTTGCACATGAATTATAAGTCGGACCGTCACATTCTATTCCTACCAAAAATTTGTTCGGATTGTTTTTGTCTCTTACGGCTAAATCTATTTTATAGTTTGAACAACCTACTTGAGAAGATACCGAATAACCTTTTTCGGTTAAAGATTTATAAACCGACTCTTCAAAAGGGGAAACAAAAGTATTATTTCCGAAAGAATTATCTTCTTTCTTGTTTAAAGAACTTTCACCTTTTTCCGCAAAATCCAAATATGCCTGTAAAAGTTTTACACCTGTGCTGCTTGTTTTTTCGAGATTAAAGTCCGAAGCTTTTATTCCGCTGAAGACTTCTATTTTGTATCTTGATCTTGTTACCAATACATTAAGCCTTCTTTCTCCGCCGTCTTGATTTATCGGGCCGAAATTCATCGAAAGAACACCGTTTTTGTTTTTGAAATAACCTACACTTATCATAATAACATCTCTTTCATCGCCTTGAACGGATTCCAAATTTTTAACGAAGAAATATTCTTGTCCGCTGTTATTGAAAAATTCTTCGCATGAAGGATCTTGTTCTCTCAGCTTTTCGATTTCGTTTTCAATTAAACTTTTTTGTTTTATGTTTAATGTTGCAACACCTAATGACATGTCGGGATGGCTCTTTGCATGTTGCATAACGGCTTTTGCCACTATTTTTGCTTCTTCCAAACACATTTCTTCTTTCGTTGCCGCCGTCGGTATATGATAAGTAAATTTTACACCCAAAGTATCGGATGTTTCTATACAATTGGGGAAAGTATATAAATCCTGATATAAATGTTTATTTGAAAAAGCAATTAAATGCTCATGTTTGCTTCTGTAATGCCACTTTAACATACATTGCGGAAATCCGGATGTGGTACATTCATCAAGAATACTGTCCAAATCTTCTCTTTCCGATTCCTGAGATTGTTCTTCGTCGATTTCTTCTTCGTCCGTTTCAACTATTGTTCTAAAAAAAGATGTCGGAGGCAACTGTTTTGTGTCACCGGCAACGACAAGTTTTGAACCTCTTATTATTGAACCTATACAATCTTCCGTAGTTAACTGACTTGCTTCATCGAATATAACTACATCAAAACGAAAAATATTCGGATCCAATAACTGTGCAACCGTTGACGGACTCATCATTAAACACGGCTTTAACTCTAAAAACAGTTGCGGAATGGAGCGAATAATTTGTCTTAAAGATTTCCTTATACGTTGCAGCTTGCATAATCTTTTAAGTTCGGAAACTTCTTTCGGATATTGTTGTTTTGCAAAATTTATATTTGAAGAAAGTTTTGATACAAGTCTGTCTTTTGCGGAAACAATTTGTCCTTTATCGAGATTTCTGAATTCTTTAACTAAATCGTCTTGTTCCAAAGAATTAAAATTCTTTAAAATGTTATTGTTTTCAAAAACATATCCCATTAACCATATTCTCAAAAATTCCGTTTCCAATGCTACGGAATAATCGTCTAAAGACAGATTTGCTTCAGAGCATTTGTTCCAAAACTCTGTCAGCCCTTCTTTTTCTATTTCATCTGTTAAGTCCAAATATTTTATCCATAAAGTCAGGTCGTCGGCTTTCTGCAAAATAGCAGAGAATTTGTGCTTCAAAGTATTAATATCAATGTCGGAATATTGACAAGCAAAAGCTTTGTTCCAATCGAATTTCAATATATCGGTAATAATATCAAGCTTTATCTTTATGGGCTCTTGAAGGTTAGATATTGTATCAATTGCATTTTTGACTTTAGTGTAATCTATTTTGTTATTTTTTATTTTTTCGGTAATATTTTCTTTAAAACAGCTATCTTCTTTTATAAGTTTATTGAATTTCAAAAGACGATCATTTTGTTTGTTTATACTGCTTTCGTCGGGATTATTTTTGTCCCAAAATTGAGAATACAATTTTGCAGCTGTCTTGTCGCATTTATCAAGATCAATTATTGATTTTTTTAATTCTTTTACATTGTTTAAATCGTAAAGTAATTCGTAAAAACCGGGCTTATGATTGTTAATAAAAAATTGCTTAAAAAAATTATAATTTTTATTAAACTTAAAAAATATTTTTGACACAAATCCGTAAAGAGATAAATTTGATATTAAATCATCGATATCTTGATTTAATATTTCCGAAGAGTATTTGTTTTTTACTCTATTGTTAAAAGTACTGAATTGTTTTACCGTGTCACGAACAAGCTTAACATCTTCTTCGAAATTTATATCGGCGTTTTCCATATAGGAAAGTGCCGAATCTGAAATATTCGAAACAGAATCGGCAACCGTTATAAAATCTTCGAGTTGTGCGATTTTTGTAATTTTTTTCAATAAAAGTTCTTCACATAAAATGTTAATACTCTTTTCAATTTCTTCGATACTTTTTATGAGATAATCAATTTCATTTTTTAAATTTATTTTTTCTTTAAGAGAAAGTTCTCTTACTTGTGTGCCGTACCATGCAAATTCTTTGGGATTTCCTAATTTTTTTATTGTTTCCGTTGCATCTTTAAAAAGTTCTTTCTTCTCTGCCAAATCTTCATGTGTCCATTTATCGTAGTTTTGAAATATGTATCTGAACTCCGGAATATGATTATTATCCAAAACAATTCCCAATGCTTTATAAGGGGATATTTTTACCAATCCCATAGGCGTATGCAACTCTTTAGAATAAACTTTTAAAGCTTTTATATCCGTTAATATTTTAGATAAACTTTGAGAATCGTAATTTCCTACAAATTTGTAGTCCAAACTTCCGGCAAGTTCGCTGAGCACATTTTTTCTGTTTGTTTTATTGCTGTGCAGTTCCAAACAAAAAGGCGCTAAACCGTTGGCTGCTAAACGATTTTTTACAACTTCCAATGCTGCTATTTTTTGACTGACAAACAAAACTTTTTTGTTTTGTGCCAATAGTTCTCCGATCATATTTGAAATAGTCTGACTTTTGCCTGTTCCCGGAGGACCTTCTATAATTAAATTATTTCCCGATTTTACAACTTGTATTGCCTGTTGCTGTGAAGAATCTGCGTCTAAAATTTGATATGTTCCGTGCGGATGAACAATGTTATCAAGCTCAGACATCGGACAAATTTCTTCAGCGGAAACTTGTTTGTTATCGTTTAATCCGCAGATAGTTTCAACAAACTTATTACTCTTTATTATATCCCGATATTCTTCCAAATCTTTGTACATTACGAATTTGGCAAAAGAAAATAAACCTATATAGATATTGTTTAACAGCTTCCAACGTTGATTTTTGCTTATTTTATCTTGAACTTTAATAAAAATATCGATAGGGTTTAATTCTTCTTCGTCAATATTAATATCTTCCAAATTTATTTGAAAATCTCTTTTCAGTTTAAGTACAAGTGCGGGATTTAATATAACGGAATCTTCGTTATACTTAATTGTAAACGGTTGACCTATACTTTTTCTTTTTATTTCAACGGGAACCAAAAGAACGGGAGCTTCCATTGGTTCGTTACTGTTGTCTTTTTCGTACCAAATCACACTTCCCAAAGCCAAAAATAAAACATTGTATCCTAAATCATCGTTGGTGGATCTTGCCGTTGTGCTTATTTTGCTTAACACTTTGTTTAAATCTTGAACGGAAAGTTTTGTTTGTAAATATTTATCCGTATGTTTTTTACTTAATTGTTTAGAATCATATTCTTTAAATTCCTGTGCCTTAAATTCTATACCTTCGTTTAGTTCTTCCAACGATTTTTTCTCTTGTTCGGAAATATTTTCGGCATTTTCCTTTATCGGTAAAAATTCCAAAGAATGTAATTCCCGAACCAATGCTTTATATACTTCCGGAGGTTGTTCATCAATAATTCTTAAAGTCAGAGATTTTGAGAATTTAAAATTTAATAATCTGTTTCTTTTAGACAAATCTATGAGCTTCTCTTTCCACTTATAAATTCTTTTTTCTATTGTTTTTCCGTTATTTGTGTTTTCTGTTGTCATTTTTTTAATACCATTCTGTTTTTTAAAAAGCTTAAAGAAATATTAGGATTATATTTTGATATAAAACACTTAAAATCAGGGGTTTCTTTCATGATTTTAAATAAAAATTTTTCTTGTTCGTTATAAATACCGATGTTCTTATTGAAAATATCTTCTATTTCGGTCAAATAACTTTTTACGAAATTAAATTTTTGTTCGGTATCTATAATTAAATATTCAACGTAAAACAATTTTATATCGTTTAAATCAATATTATTATCATTTAAAAATTTGTACAAAAGTTTAAAACTTTCAATATAATGAAAACCTCGTTCTTTCAAATGTACAGCAGAGGTTTGGTGTTGACAATAATGATAGTAAGGACCTTTAAAAATATAAGATTTTTCCTGCATTAAATCACAGGCATAAGCGAAATATATATCCTCGGCACCGCATTTTACAACAGGAAATCTAAAGTTGTATTTGTTTAAATATTCTCTTTTATATAGTCTTGTCCAAATTACCGGCGGAAAAAATTTTTGAATGATTTTCGGATTAAGACTTTCAAAATTTTTTGTAAGAAAATCAAATTTGCCGTATGCCTTTCTTGCACTATCATCGTATTCTTTAACAAGATTTGCATTTATTATTATATCTGAATTTACTTCTTTTATTTTAATTAACATTTCTTCAAGATAATTTGTATCAATCCAATCATCGGAATCTATAAAATAGATGTACTCTCCTTGTGCTAAATCTATTCCTGTGTTTCTTGCATTAGATACACCCTTATTTTCCTTTAAATCTACAATTCTTATTCTTATATCTTGTTTTGAAAAGTTTTGTAAGATTTTTAACGAGTTATCCGTAGAACAATCGTTAACACATATTATTTCGATATTCTTTATCGTTTGATTGATTATGCTGCTAATACACTTTGGTAAATATTCTTCCGTGTTGAAAACGGGTATAATTACAGAAACTTGGTTTATCATAAAATCCTTTTAATTTAAATAAGTTCTATAGTTGTGATAAATAATATAAGTCGCAAATAATATTGAGATGAAATAAGTATAACTTTTAAATATTTCCGGTAAAGAGAAATAAAAAATATTGTTTAAAGAAATAAAAATTAAAACTATATTGGCAAATAACAGATATATAAATTCTCTGTTATGAGTAAAAGTTTCTTCTTTGCTTAATTTAGAATTAGATATCATTAAACATACTGTCGATATAAAAATTATAAGATGAAAAAATATTGTAAGCGAGAATACACTGACTGTAAAACAATTTAGAACAAGAAAAACCGTTCCCATTATGTAAACATTAAAAAACAAAATTGCCGCAAAAAAAGATTTGAATTCAAACACTCTTTTATAAATAAAAAGCAGAAAATTGAGTATTAAAAACAGAAACGGTAAATATAAAACTAATTGGATGTTAAGTCTTTCCGCACGATATACAAAAAAGTCAAACAGCAAGAATATACAACCTAAAACTATTGCTGCTTTTAGTGTCGGCGAAAATGCTGAAATAGGAACGGGCGATTTCCTTTGTTTCCGTAATTTATAGATATAGTATAAAATAAAGATTCCAAGAATGGTTGCATAGACATAAGACATGGCATTGGAAAAACTGCCGGCAGACAAAGAATTTAATGTAAGAACAGATAAGAAAATTATGAAATTTATGATCATAAAATGTTCGGATGAACAGATTAAGAAGTTTTCTTTCTTGTTAAGTATCTTTATCCAGAATCTGTAAGAAGTGATATAAAAACCGGTACACACCAAATATGCCAATGCCGAAGAAAATTTAAAAGAAAAAGATAACCAATAAATGCAGGACAAAAATATAAATTCAATTATCATAACAAAAAAGTAGTGTTGTTTTGTTTCTTTTAAAAGGTTCATCTTTGTCTCCAAAGGGAATATCCATATTTGATTATAACCAATTTAATATATATAATCAAATATGTATGGAATTATGCATTCTTTTATATGCGTCTTTTAGTAAATAAGAATAATGTGAATTTATTATGAAAAGAAAAATTCTTTTATTATGCCTTAGGTTTTATTGGAAGATTTGTTTTAGATTGTATTTGTTTTTGCTTAAGGAATTTTCGTATGCATATTATCTTAGAGTTTTTGAAGCCGTGTGTAAAGTTAAAGATGTTAAAACAAATGTTTTGAGTAAAGAGCAAAAACAAGAGATAGATGGCTTCTATAAAAAAAATTATGGCAAAAAGATTCCATATATATGGCATAATTTCATAGTAAATCTTAATAATAAATTCGATGTAAGATATATGACTCCTCGAATTTTTATAAAGATTACGGAAAAATTAAATTCAAACTTAGATTCTGTTATTTATGATAAAAATTTTCTTTATAATATCGCTAATTCGGCAAACATAAAAGTTCCGAAAAGATTTTTTTATTCAATAAAAAATCTTTTTTTTGATTTTGATAATAATATGATTTCTAAAGAAGATTTTTATAAAGGTATGTCGAATATAGGTGAAGTTTTTATTAAACCTACACAAATAATTAATTCCGGATATGCCAAAAATTGCAGATTGATAAACGTAATTGACGGAGTAGATGTGTATTCCGGGGAAAAAATAAAGAATATAGTTGAAAAAGACTATAATAAAGATTTTATAGTACAAGAAAGAGTTGTTTGTCATGAAAGTATTTCGGCCATTTATCCCAATTCCGTCAATACCTTTTCCATATATACTTTTATTTGGAACGGAGAAGTAAAAACAATAAACAAACCTGTTTTGAAAATAGGAATGAACGGCTCCGTTACGGATTATTCGGGCATACAAAAAGAAGGTCTTATTATATCCATAGATAACGAAGGAGTTTTACCTGAATCCGCATTATGTATAAATCAATACAAGTGGTATGACTCTCATCCTAATACAGGATTGATTTTTAAAAATCATAAAATAAAAAATTTTCCGAAAGTCTTTGAAGTTGCAAAAAAACTTCATTCTCGTATTCCTTGGTTAGGCTTTTGTAAATGGGATATTAGTATCGACATTGATGGTGAACCTGTGCTTATGGAAGTAGAATCACCGGGGGAAATGCTTCAACAGCAGGTTTTGTATAAAGAGGGTTTTTTCGGAGAATACACGGAAGAACTTTTGCATTGGCTAAAGAATAAAAAATAATTTAAATAATAAAGCTGTTTACCTAACAAAATGAGGGTTTTGTTATGAAAAAAAAATTAAGGAATATTTTTCTTTCTATATTCGGCGGTTATAGAATGAGATCTTTTATTTTTAGTTGTTCGGCATACATCAGAAGAAAAAATCTTTATAAATATTTTTCTGATCAATTTGATTACGGACTAAACAAAAATATTTTAACAAAAGAACAAAAATTTGAAATAGATAAATTCTATAAAAAGAATTATGGCAAAAAGATCGATTATAAATGGCATAATTTATTTACAATGTATAGCGGTAAATTTGATGTAAAGTATATGCCTTTTGATATGTTCTTAAAATTTACGGATATAATGAACACAAAAAGAAATTATTATGAAGTACTGAAAGATAAAAACTTCTTGTATCTTTGTGCAAACTTTGCGGGAGTAAAAGCACCTAAAAGATTTTTTTACTCAATAAATAATAATTTTTTCGATTCCGAAAGTAATATAATTTCAAAGGAAGAATTTTATGAAAAAATGTCGAATATAGGTGAAGCCTTTATTAAACCTGCAGCTTTTGATAATACCGGATTTGCAAAAAACTGCAGGATTGTAAACATGGTAGACGGTATGGATGTTTATTCTAAGTTAAGTATAAAAGATTTAATTGAAAAATTTTATGATGAAAATTTTATCGTTCAAGAAAAAATAGTTTCTCATAAAAGTATTTCTAACCTTTATTCCAAATCCGTGAATACATTTGCCGTTTCTTCACTTATATGGAATAATCAAATAAAAATAACAAATTGTATTCTTAAAATAGGTAGAGGGAATTGCTTTGTTGATTGGAATGGGCTTAAGAGCGGTTGTTTGTTGATAGGTATAAACGATGATGGCACTTTATTCGATTATGCCTTTTGTATAGGAGAAAAAAAGAAATATTATGCACATCCCGATACGGGAGTTGAATTTAAAAATTATAAAATAGATTTGTTTCCAAAAGTCAGGGAAACGGTTGTGAAGCTTCATTCATCAATTCCATGGCTTAAATTTTGCAATTGGGATATTACTTTTGATTGTGATGGAAATCCTGTTGTAATAGAAACTGAAAGACCCGTTGGAATAGACCCTCAATTATCACTTGGCAGATCGTGTTTCGGAGATAATACCGAAGAAATATTAAACTTTTTAAAAAATGATGATAAAGGATAACAAATTGCTTTAAAAGTTATAATTTTGTATATTTACAAATTGTAAATTTATTAAATCTAAAAAAAGGAGAAAGAAAGTAAATGAAAAGTTTTTTTAACGAGTTTAAAAAGTTCATCGCAAGAGGAAATGTGATGGATATGGCAGTAGGTATCATTATAGGAGCTGCATTTACAAAGATAGTTAATTCTTTGGTTGCAGATATTATAATGCCTCCTATCAGTCTTTTGTTGGGTAATGTTGATTTTACCAATTGGTTTATCGTATTGAGAGACGGAGCAGAAACAGCAGCACCGTATGCTTCTTTGGAAGCAGCAAAAGCAGCAGGAGCCGTAACAATGAATTTGGGTTTCTTTATTAACAGCATAATTTCTTTCTTAATAGTAGCTTTCGCAATATTTGTAATAATTAAAGCTATTAATAAAATGAAAGAAGAACCTGCACCTGCACCTGCAGCACCTACAACAAAGAAATGCCCTTATTGCTTTTCTGAAATTGATATAAAAGCGACAAAATGCCCGCATTGTACATCAGATATAAAGTAATACAGATATAAAAAAGAGCCGTGTAGATATAATTCTACACGGCTCTTTTTGTTTATAGCTTGCGGTTTGTTGTTTACAATTTGTTAGTTTTTTAATAAAATATAAGATTATGAAAAAGAAGGGAATGATTATTATTGTTTCTGCTCCTTCGGGTGCCGGAAAAACGAGTATTTGTGATGCTTTAATAAAAAGC
>JAEEGK010001806.1_pt1 | contig 53517 bp, 39 predicted proteins | sample 8958771 | NCBI WGS metagenome assembly JAEEGK01 (sample SAMN16246547, study PRJNA631951) | gut metagenome | biome: gut microbiome; feature: rumen; material: SC-attached | host: Bos | place: Iran: Karaj | collected 2018-10 | reverse complement strand
CTGCGCAGTCAAGGAAGTTCGTAGAGAACTGTGCACGAGCCTGACGCCACACGAGGTTACCGATGGTGAGCATAAATGCCACAGGCTGCTTAGAAGCCTTCTCGGTGGTGAGGCGCAGAGCCTCGAAGTCTGCTGCCAAACGAGTAGCGTTAATAGTCTTATAAGCCGTAGCTTCCTGATGACCACATCCGCAGCAATGCTGCTTAGGCTGTTTGCCGTCAGAGGTCTCGGTGAAGTTAGGGAACTGGTTGGTACCCAAAAGGAACTCGCGACGCTGAGCAGCGAGAGTATGACGTTTCTCGTTGGTAGCGTTGATGTCATCCTGTATGGTGCCAGCCTTGACAGCAGCAAGGAATCCACCTTCGTCCTCAACGCGCAGGAATATCTTCCATGCCTCCTCAGCAATAGATGTGGTGAGTTGCTCGATGTAATAAGAACCTGCACCTGGGTCAACAACTGTGTTGAAGTGACACTCTTCCTTGAGCAAGAGCTGTTGGTTGCGTGCTATGCGCTCAGAGAAGTCATTAGGTGTCTCATAAGCCTCGTCGAATGGTGTTACCACGATAGAGTGCACACCACCCAAAGCAGCAGACATGGTTTCAGTCTGAGAGCGCAACAGGTTGACATGAGCATCAAAAATGGTCATGTTGTACTCAGAGGTAACAGCATTGACACACATCTGACAAGCGCAGTCACACTTAGGCTCGTACTGCTTCACTATCTGTGCCCACAACAGACGTGCGGCACGGAACTTGGCAATCTCCATGAAGTAGTTCTCAGAGATGCCCATATTAAATTTAATCTTCTTGGCCGCGAGGGTAGGGTCAATGCCTGCATTAACAAGCTGCTGCATGTATTCGTTACCCCAAGCGAGGGCATAACCCAGTTCCTGCACGATGTAAGCGCCTGAATTGTTGAGCGAAACAGCATTGACTGCTATGCAGCGGAAGTGAGGGTAGTCCTTGAGAGTCTCAACCAACTGAGGACCAAACTGGAGGATAGCTTCCACATCCTTGCCCTTGATGACCATCTTCTCCATTGGATCCCAGTCGATAGAACCCACAATCTTCTCAGGGTCGTAACCCTTAGTCTTGAAATAGTCAACGAGAATCTGTGCCAGTTCCACGCTGTGACGCTTGCAGGTAGAGAAATTTACCTCGACGATGTCGCAATAGATGCCGTTGAGCAACTGCTCAACAAACTGCTTGCTGACATTCTTTCCTGCGATGCGGAAAGAGAGGGAGTCGATGCCCTTGTTGAGAATGTCGAGTGCCTTAGCGTTGGCAGCCTTGGCATCGTCGGCAGTGATTTCCTGACGGATGTACCATGTGTTGTCGTCCTTCTTGTTGCCACGAACAAAAGGGAACTCGCCTGGCAGAGCGTTGGGAGTGTCAAGTTTATCGACATCCTCCTTACGGTAGAAAGGCTGCACGTTGAAGCCCTCTGGCGTACGCCATACCAAGCGTTTCTGAAAGTCAGCACCCTTCAGGTCAACCTCGATCTTGTCGAGCCATTCCTGAGTGGTAGGTGCCTGAAACTCGGTGAAGAGTTTCTCCTTGGTGTTACTCATAATTTTTTTGTATTTTCCTTTGATAAAATAATTAGTCCTAATTTTTACAACGCACAAAGTTAATAAAAAAGGGGGAGACGGCAAACGAATTTAAGATATTTTCATATACCTTATTAAAATAAAAAGAGGAAAGGGTTGGTGAATGAAAAATTTTTTGTAACTTTGCGCTTCGAAATAAAAATGCTCACTCAAAAAAAATGGATTGGCTGATAAACCTTTTTGTGGATAACGAGAGTATGGCTCACATTGCCATGCTGTATGCCGTAGTGATAGCCACAGGCGTGTATCTGGGCAAGCTGAAGGTGGGTGGAATATCGCTTGGAGTGACCTTCGTATTGTTTGCAGGCATTCTGGCTGGACACCTTGGATTTACCGCACCTCTGTCAACGCTGTCATTCGTGCAGGATTTCGGATTGATACTATTTGTCTTTATGATAGGCTTACAGGTGGGACCAGGCTTCTTCTCGTCGTTTAAGGAGGGTGGACTGAAGCTGAATATGCTCGCCGTGTCGCTGATACTGCTTAACATCTTAGTGATGTTTGGATGTTACTATGCCTTCTTTGATACCACTAATCCAGAGAACCTGCCTATGATGATAGGTACCCTGTATGGTGCAGTTACCAACACCCCTGGACTGGGTGCAGCACAAGAGGCTCTGATGTCAATCATGGGCAGTAGTACTCCAGCCATAGCCAACGGTTATGCCTGTGCCTATCCACTCGGCGTGGTGGGTATAATAGTGGCAACGATAGCCGTGAGGTATATTTGTGGAGTGAAGATAAGCGAGGAAGAGAAAGAGCTTGAGAGCCATGACAACGATCTTACACAGGTGCCTTATTTGATGCACCTGATAGTGCAAAACCAGTTTGTTGCAGGACACACCATACTGGAGTTGCACGACTTTATGAGAAGAGACTATGTGTGTTCGCGAATACTGCGTAACGGCGAACTGATATTCCCTAAGAGCTCAACCACACTGGAACTGGGCGATAAGGTGTTTATAGTATGTTCAGAAGAAGATAAGGATGCTGTGCAGGCGTTCATAGGCAAGGAAACGATAGTACCTGAGTTTGCTGAGCAAGAGAAACAGAAACAACTTGTGAGCCGCAGAATAGTAATTACCAAACCAGAGATAAACGGCAAGACACCAGCCAAACTGCATTTTGCCAGCGTTTACGGCGTGAACCTCACCCGTGTGACCCGTCAGGGTATGGAGATATTTGCCCGTCAGGACCTGCCTCTGCAGGTGGGCGACAGGGTGATGGTGGTAGGCGACCAAGTGTCGGTCAACCGTGTATCGTCTGTATTGGGCAATGCAGTGAAGCGACTGGATAATCCAAATATAGCCACCATATTCGTGGGCATAATCTTAGGTTTGATACTGGGTAGCATACCATTCACTTTCCCAGAGATACCAGTGCCGCTGAAACTCGGTTTGGCAGGCGGTCCGCTGATAGTGGCAATACTGATAGGCAGATACGGATATAAGATACACCTGGTGACATACACCACCACCTCAGCCAACCTGATGCTGAGAGAGATAGGACTGGTGCTGTTCCTTGCCAGCGTGGGAGTGAAGGCAGGAGCCAACTTCGTGGATACGGTGGTGAACGGCGACGGTCTGCTATATGTGTTGACAGGATTTATGATAACCGTGTTGCCTATACTCATAATAGGTATAGTGGCAAGAAAAAAATACCACTTCAATTATTTCACCATCATGGGACTGCTGGCAGGTGCTACTACAGATCCTCCTGCACTTGCTTTCGCTAACGCCAGTTGCTCGAAGGATGCTCCGTCGATAGGCTATTCTACGGTATATCCGCTGAGCATGTTCCTGAGAATCTTTACGGCACAGCTGATAGTGTTGCTGTTCTGTTCATAAAAAATACGACGATATAGACAAAACCAAAATAAATGAAAACAAAGAGAATCATATTACTAATGACGACCCTGATGACTGTGGCTACCATAGCCGTAGCACAGGAGGAGACAGCAGCCTCAGAGCGACTGAAAGAGGTGGACCCTCACGGTTTCGGACTGACGGCGCTGTGCATGGGTATCGTGTTTCTGTGTCTGGCACTGCTGTATGTGTTCTTCCTCGTCTTCGGATGGGTGGCTGACCGCAGAAGTCGCATAGTCACAACAACACCAGTGAAACCAGTTGTTAAGACAGCCAAGAAGCTGAACAAGGTGCGCCACATGACATCAAACATCTTGCAGGAGGGCGTAGAGCTCAAGGGTATAGACAAAGAGGTATATGTAGCAGTGATAGCAATGGCGCTGAAGCAGTATCTGGAGGATGTGCACGATGTGGAGAGCGGAGTGCTGACTATCAAGCCTCGAACCTCAGCGTGGGGAGCGCATAACACCTTCAATAATGACATGAACGAAAGATTTTCACATAAATAATTAACAAAACAAGAGAAATGGAAAAGTTCCAATATACAATACAGGGTGTGGATTACGACGTAGAGATAGAAGAGGTAGAAGGCACCCAGGCAAAAGTGACAGTTAACGGAATAAAGTTTGACGTAGAACTGAAGACCCCTATATCAATGGGTAAGCAGGTGGTCAAACCAGTAGTTAAGAAACCTGTAGCAGCGCCAGTGACAGGCGAAGCACCAGCTAAGCAGCCTGCACCAGCAGCCGTGAAGGCAGGCGATGGCACTAAGGTGCTCGCACCACTGCCAGGTAGCATAACAGCCATACCAGTGAAGGTGGGCGATGCCGTAGCAGCAGGCGACACCGTAGTGGTGCTCGAGGCTATGAAGATGCAGAACAACATCGAGGCTGAAAACTCAGGCACCGTTACCAGTGTGATGGTAAACGTAGGCGACACCGTGATGGAAGGCAGCGTGCTCGTTACCATAGCATAACATGAGAGAGTAGGGAAGATACAAAAATAGAAAAGGAGAATACTAATGGGAATTGGTGAATTTATAACACACAACTTCAACGAGTTCGTAACATATACGGGCTTTGCCAACACCGAACTGGGCAATATCCTTATGATATGTGTGGGAGCTCTGTTTATCTGGCTCGCCATAAAGAAGGATTTTGAACCCCTCTTGCTCGTGCCGATAGGCTTAGGCATCATTGTGGGCAATATACCATTTAAGATGGATGCAGGACTGGAAATAGGACTGTATGAGGAAAACTCCGTGCTCAACATATTCTATCAGGGAGTGAAGCAGGGATGGTATCCACCTTTGGTGTTTCTGGGCATTGGTGCTATGACAGACTTCTCAGCCCTAATAGCTAACCCCAAGCTGATACTCATAGGAGCAGCAGCACAGTTTGGCATCTTCGGAGCCTATATGCTGTCTATGGCTCTTGGCTTCGTGCCAAGTCAGGCAGCAAGTATAGCCATCATAGGTGGTGCTGACGGTCCGACAGCGATATTCCTGTCAAGCAAACTGGCTCCAAACCTCATGGGTGCAGTGGCTGTGTGTGCTTACTCGTATATGGCACTGGTGCCAGTGATACAGCCATTCATCATGCGACTGCTGACCACCAAGAAGGAGCGTCTTATCAAGATGAAGCCAGGCAGAAAGGTGTCTAAGACTGAGAAGATACTCTTCCCAATCATCGGACTCCTGATGACCACCTTCATCGTGCCTTCTGGTCTTCCACTGCTGGGTATGCTGTTCTTCGGCAACCTGCTCAAGGAGAGTGGTAAGACTGATCGTCTTGCCAAGACAGCCTCTTCATCACTCAACGATATCGTAGTGATGCTGTTGGGTTTGACCGTAGGTTGCTCTACTCAGGCAAGCGAGTTCCTCACCTTCAACACCATCAAGATATTCGCCATCGGTGCCTTCGCCTTCGTCATTGCGACAGCCAGCGGTGTGCTCTTCGTTAAGGTGATGAACCTCTTCCTCTCTAAGGACAACAAGATTAATCCGCTCATAGGCAATGCTGGCGTTAGTGCCGTACCTATGGCAGCTCGTATATCTAACAACCTGGGTCTGGAATATGACCGTCATAACTTCCTGCTCATGCACGCTATGGGACCAAACGTGGCTGGTGTGATAGGTAGTGCTGTGGCAGCAGGTACTTTGTTAGGATTCCTGACAAACTAAAGATAACTATAATTCTAACTAAACTATAAAATAAATCATGAAGATTTCACGTATTGACCACCTTGGAATAGGTGTGGAGAGCATCGAGGCAGTGCTCCCTTATTTTGAAAATGTATTAGGACTTAAATGCTATGCTGTAGAAGAGGTTGCCGACCAGAAGGTGAAGACAGCCTTCCTTAAGTGTGGCGAGGTAAAGATAGAACTCCTTGAACCAACATCACCTGAGTCAGCCGTTGCAAAATGGCTTGAGAAGGGTGGCAAGGGTGTTCACCATGTAGCTTTCGCCGTAGAAGACGGTGTGGCTGAGGCACTCGCTGAGTGTGAGGGCAAGGAGATTCGTCTCATCGACAAAGCTCCACGTCTGGGTGCTGAGAACATGATGATAGGTTTCCTTCACCCAAAGTGCACCGCAGGTATCCTCACCGAACTCTGCGAGCCAAAGAAATAATTCCTAATTTCTAATTCTTAATTCCTAATTAAAATCATGTCAATTCAGTCAGAAAAAATCAAAAAACTGATAGAAAAGCGCGAGCAGGCTCGTCTGGGTGGTGGTGAGAAAGCCATTGAGAAGCAGCACGACCGCGGTAAATATACAGCTCGTGAGCGCATCAATATGTTGCTCGACGAAGGCTCTTTCGAGGAGTTTGATATGTTTAAGCTCCACCGTTGCACCAACTTCGGCATGGAGAAGAAACAGTACCTTGGCGATGGTGTGGTAGTAGGCTCTGGTACTATCGACGGTCGTCTGGTATATGTCTTCGCTCAGGACTTCACCGTCAATGGTGGTTCACTCTCTAAGACCATGTCCGAGAAAATCTGTAAGGTGATGGATATGGCTATGCAGATGGGTGCTCCATGTATCGGCATCAACGACTCAGGTGGTGCACGTATTCAGGAGGGCATCGACGCCCTTGCTGGCTATGGTGAGATATTCGAGCGCAACATCCTTGCCTCTGGTGTCATACCACAGATATCTATGATTTACGGTCCTTGTGCTGGTGGTGCGGTATATTCGCCAGCCCTCACCGATTTCACCCTTATGATGGAGGGCACCTCATACATGTTCCTCACTGGTCCTGCTGTGGTAAAGACCGTAACAGGCGAGGACGTTGATGCAGAACATCTGGGTGGTGCAAGTGTTCACGGTTCTAAGTCGGGTGTTACCCACTTCACTGCTAAGACTGAAGAAGAGGGCATACAGATGATTAAGACCCTCGTGTCATACATTCCTTCAAACAACATGGAGGAGGCTCCTCGTAAGGAGTGCACCGACCCTGTTGACCGCATGGACGACTCCCTCAATACTATCATCCCTGAAGACCCTAACCAGGCTTATGATATGTATAAGGTTATCTCTGCTGTGGTGGACGATGGCGAATTCTTCGAGGTACAGCCTAAGTTTGCCAAGAACATCATAGTGGGCTTCGCTCGTTTCAATGGTCAGAGTGTTGGTATCGTTGCCAACCAGCCATCAGCCTATGCTGGCGTGCTCGACGTGAATGCTTCTCGTAAGGGAGCCCGCTTCGTACGTTTCTGCGATGCCTTCAATATTCCTATCGTCAGCCTTGTTGATGTGCCAGGTTTCCTGCCAGGCACTGGTCAGGAGTACAATGCCGTAATCCTGCATGGTGCCAAGCTGCTCTATGCTTATGGTGAGGCTACTGTGCCTAAGGTAACTGTTACCCTGCGTAAGTCATACGGTGGTTCACACATCGTGATGGGTTGTAAGCAGCTCCGTGCCGACCTCAACTACGCTTGGCCTTCTGCTGAAATAGCTGTTATGGGTGCAGCAGGTGCCGTTGCCGTTCTTCAGGCTAAGGGCGCTAAGCAGGTAAAGGAAGAGGGAGGCGACGTTAAGGCATTCCTCGCTGAGAAAGAGGCTGAGTACTCTGAACTCTTCGCTAACCCTTATCAGGCTGCTAAGTATGGCTATATCGATGATGTCATAGAGCCACGCAACACCCGTTTCCGCATCATCCGCGCTCTGGCTCAGTTGGCTAACAAACGTCAGTCTCTGCCTGCTAAGAAGCATGGTTGCATACCGATGTAAGGTAAGAATTACCCCAAAAATAGTTAACAATCCGTAAACTATCAGCGCTATTGTCTGTAGTTTGCGGATTTTTTTGTAACTTTGCACAGTTAAACTGTGCCCTCCCAGCAACGGGGCATACACACTCCACATAAAGCAAAATGAAGAAAATACTCTTTGTCAATCAAGACACCACTCCTTACGTAGAAGAAAACGTACTCGCGAATCTTGGAATGATGATCCCTAACAAACTGCAGGAAGCAGGCAACGAACTGCGCATCATTATGCCTCTCTATGGAGTTATCAACGAGCGTCGCGGACAGTTGCACGAGGTTATTCGCCTCTCTGGTCTTAATATCAACATCAACGAGATAGACCATCCAGTAATCATCAAGGTTGCAAGCATTCCTCAGACCAAGCTTCAGGCTTACTTCATAGATAATGAGGAGTTTTTCTCTCGCAAGGCTAAGACTACAGATGCTGATGGCAAACCCTTTGCTGACAATGGCGAGCGTGCTGTGTTCTTTGCTCGTGGCGTGATTGAGACTATCAAGAAGCAGCGTTGGACTCCTGACGTGGTGGTGTGCAACGGTTGGATGGCAGCTCTCTTGCCTCTTTATGTTAAGGAGGCTTACAAGGACGAACCAGCCATAGCCAATGCTAAGATTGTTACTGCTGTATATGATGAGGCACCTGAACAGACTATCATAGATACAGCAAAGAATACCCTTTATTTCAAAAGCGTTTCAGAGGAGTTCCTCGGCTCTTTTGGCGACACGCTCAGCGGTATGGACCTTGCTAAGATGGCTATCGACAATTCTGATGGCGTGATAGCTGCTGTGCCTGATAGCAACGAGACAGTGATGGAGTATGCACGCCAATCAGGAAAGAAGGTGTTGGAATGCCCTGGCGACGACTATGTTGCTGCATACACCAAGTTCTTCGATACACTATAGTTTTTCATTTCTCTCCAGTTATATGAAAAGACTCCTATTCTTCACATTTGTAATAGCATCATTGCTCATTTCCTGTGATGATACCACCGATGGACTCGGCGGCTCGGTGACTGATATTTCTGACAATCTGGAATTCTTCACTCGAGAGTCGTATGTTACCACCGAAACCGTCAACGGAACTGACTACGACGATATTTCGGCGCGTTCCAGTTTTACCTATCTTGGCAGAATGTTCGACAGGGAGACTAAATCCTATGTCACAGCCGACTTTATGACGCAGGTGATACCTATGAACAATGCCTACCTGAAGTCTTACAGCCCTGTGCGCTTGTTTCCTGCCATCGACTCCATCGTGGTTTATAACGACAAGGGTGAGAGATTACCTAACGGCAAGGATTTGCCTGAAGAGGTTCTGGAGGAGAAGATGAAGTATCTCAAGGCAGACTCTTGTGTGCTCACCTTCTATGTCAACGAGTTTGAGGGTGACTCTACAGCTCAGATGTCGCTCAATGTCAAGGAACTAGCCAAACCCTATGTCGAGTCAGACGAATACGCCATAACCTTCGATCCCGAGAAGGAGGGCTATGTGCGCACTGAAGAGGGTGCCATCGACGTTATTCGCACCTATGCCATAAAGAATATGGTGGCTGAGGGCAGAAAGAATACGGGCAAGCACTATATCTCTATTCCTCTCAACAAGACATATAAGGGTCGCGATGGCGAGGAATATTCTAACATCGGCACCTATCTCATGAAGCAGTATCTGGATGATGATGCTAAATATCACTATGGCTACAACAGTCAGGTTGCCTTCCTCAAGAATGTGCTCCCTGGTCTCTATCTCAAGCATATAGCAGGCGAGGGCGCTATGGCTAAGATTACAGCCTCTTCGCTCATCGTCTATTACCGCATGTGGTCGTCAGCCACTGAGTCTGAGTATGGCGTTTCGGCTGTGCTCAGCGGTACTGAGGAGAGCATACAGCATTCGCTCCTTTCTGATACTAAGAATGAGGAATTGGTCAAGCAGGCTAACGAGTCCGACTACACCTTCCTGCGCAGTCCTAACGGCATATATACCCAGCTCACCTTTAATATTAAGGAGATAATGGAGAACCACGAGAACGACTCAGTGAGCACCGTTCGTGTGTTCCTGCCTTCTCGTAATGACAAGACTGAGAGTGAATATAACTTTGGAGTACCTGAAACGCTCCTTCTCTTGCGTTCCGATTCCATATACGACTTCTTCGGCGAAAAGAAGGTGGCTAACGCTAAGTCGTCATTCCTTGCCAATTTCTCTGCTGGCACCAATGGCTATACCTTCTCTAACATCTCTCCTATAATAGTCAAGATGTTCAAGGAGTGGAAGGCATCAGGCAAGTCATACGATGAGTATTGCAGCGACCCCGAGACTGCCAACTGGAACAAGGTGCTCATAGTGCCTGTCGAGACCAGTTATTCCACCCTTTCCTCTACCACCCAGCTCACTAAGGTCAGCCATTCTATGGATTACTCCAGCACACGCATGAGGCGAGGCATAAAGAAGAGCGACGACGACGATGTGGAAGAGATAAATGGCATCAAGGCAAGCATCATCTATTCACGATATAAGACTCGCTAACCCCACTCATGGCAGACAACTATCTCGAAAACCACTACGAGGAATACCTCAAGCGCAAGGCTGAGTGGGAAAAGAAAAAGAAAAAACGAGGTGCCAAGTGACCCTTTTGCTACCGTTCCCAATGCGTTAGCGTTGGGCATGAATTATCAACAGTCAATTATCCATTATCAATTATCAATTATCAATTATCCATTGTCAATTTTCAATTATCCATTAACCAAATGATCAAAATAACCTTCCCTGACGGTTCGGTTCGCGAATACGAAAGCGGCGTAACCGGACTCCAAATAGCCGAGAGCATTTCTCCGGCATTGGCACGCAACGTAGTAGCTTGCGGCGTTAACGGTGAGACCACAGAGCTCAACCGTCCTATCACTGAGGACGCTACCATCGCCCTCTATCGTTTTGAGGATGAAGAGGGTAAGCACGCCTTCTGGCATACCTCTGCCCACCTTCTTGCTGAGGCTCTGCAGGAACTCTATCCTGGCATACAGTTCGGTTTCGGACCAGCCACCGAGAATGGTTTCTTCTACGACGTTCAGCTCCCTAACGGTGAGATGATTAAGGAGGGCGACTTCAAGCAGATAGAGGATAAGATGCTCGAGCTGGCTCGTAAGGACGAGGCTGTAGTGCGCAAGGAAGTTGCCAAGGCTGATGCCATCGCCCAGTTCAAGGCTCAGGGTCAGGAATATAAGGTGGAGCACATCGACCAGGATCTTGAGGATGGTACCATCACCACCTACACCCAGGGCAACTTCACCGACCTCTGCCGTGGTCCTCATATCGTTTCCACAGGCATCATCAAGGCCATCAAGCTCACCTCTATAGCAGGTGCTTTCTGGCGTGGCGATGCCAGCAAGGCTCAGTTGCAGCGACTCTACGGCATCACATTCCCTAAGAAGAAGATGCTCGACGAGTATCTCGTAATGCTTGAAGAGGCTAAGAAGCGCGACCACCGCAAGATAGGCAAGGAGATGGAACTCTTCATGTTCAGCGACAAAGTGGGCAAGGGACTGCCCATCTGGCTGCCAAAGGGCACTGAACTGCGCCTGCGCCTGCAGGACCACCTGCGCAAGGTACAGAAGCGTTTCGGTTACCAGGAGGTCATCACCCCGCACATAGGAAGCAAGAACCTCTATGTCACCTCAGGCCACTATGCTCACTACGGCAAGGACTCATTCCAGCCCATCCACACCCCCGAGGAGGACGAGGAGTACATGCTGAAGCCCATGAACTGCCCCCACCACTGCGAGATATTCGCATGGAAGCCACGCAGCTACCGTGACCTGCCGCTGCGTATAGCAGAGTTCGGTACGGTATACCGTTACGAGCAGAGCGGCGAGCTCCACGGACTGACCCGTGTACGTTCGTTCACACAGGACGATGCACACCTGTTCTGCCGTCCTGACCAGGTGAAGCAGGAGTTCCTCAACGTGATGGACATCATTGGCATCGTGCTCACTGCCTTCGGATTCAACTTCGAGGCACAGATCTCACTGCGCGACCCCAACGACCACGACAAGTACGTTGGTACCGACGAGGACTGGGCACTGGCCGAGAAAGCCATTGTCGAGGCCTGTCAGGAGAAGGGACTGCCCGCCAAGGTGGAATACGGCGAGGCTGCCTTCTATGGTCCTAAGCTCGACTTCATGATCAAGGACGCCATTGGACGCCGCTGGCAGCTGGGCACCATACAGGTGGACTACAACCTGCCCAAGCGCTTCCAGCTGGAATATACCGACGAGGACAACCAGAAGAAGACGCCCGTCATGATCCACCGTGCACCCTTCGGAAGCATGGAGCGCTTCTGTGCAGTACTCATCGAGCACACCAGCGGACACTTCCCCCTGTGGCTCACACCCGACCAGGTGGCCATACTGCCACTGTCGGAGAAATACAACGACTATGCCCGCGAGGTGGCCAAGAAGTTCGACCTGGGCGGCGTACGCGCCACCATCGACCTGCGCAATGAGAAACTGGGACGCAAGATCCGCGACAACGAGCTGAAGCGTATCCCCTACATGGTCATTGTAGGCGAGAAGGAAGCTGCCGACGGCACCGTGGCCGTACGTCCTCAGGGAGGCGGCGAGCAGAGCGTCAAGACCATCCAGGAGTTCATCGACGAGGTGAACGCCAAGGTGGCTGAAATGACCAAGGACTTTTAAATAATTTAGAATTGAGAATTGACAATTGATAATTGACAATTGAGATGATGAAGGTAACACGTACTATGGCCTTGCGTTTGGGGCTTATGGCGGTGTTGCTGTGTAATTGCCAACTGTCAATTGTCAATTGTCAATTAATTAAGATTACGCCCGAGCGGCTGCCCGACCTGAATGTTCCCCGATTCAGCAACAATGTCGTTTACTGTGAGAATGGCGAACTGACTATCTTTGGTGGCCATACCACAGGCTTTGTGCTCGAGCCTACCGCCGAGTACTTCCGCGACGGCCAGTGGCACCTGTTGCCCATGACCTACAACCACGACTTCGGCCTCTGCGTCAGGCTCTCGTCGGGCAAGGTACTCCTGGGTGGCGGCGCCGTGCAGAACTTAGGCATCGGACAGAGTTTTGAGACCGAGATTTACGATCCCTACACCCACACCTTCGGGCGCTATGGCTGTTTGGATAGGAAACGCTTCCACAGTGCGGGCATCGAGTTAGACAGCGGTCGTGTCATCATTGCCGGCAACTGGTACACGAAAGACGGCATAGAACTATACGACACCCTCAGCAACACTTTCACCTTTGTGAAGGAGGTGGCTCAGCAGCGCAGCTTGCCATATATCTTCCGCACGGCCAAGGACAACTGTATCATCCTGTCGGGCATTAGCGAGCATAACGATACCATCTTCTCACCAGTGGTAGACCGCCTGAAAGGAGAACCGTTTACCGTGCCCCTGTTTGAGACATGGCGTCCCTTGCTTCTTCACAACGATGTGTTCAGCGATGACAGTTTCATTGGCGACGCCCAACACCCATCACCCATCACCCACTACGGCGACTATGCCTACCTCATGCCCGTTCAAAACAAGGATAATCAGGTGGCTATTGCCTTGGTTCAGGGTACGGACTTCAGTCTCTTGCCCACTGCCAGTCCCGTGCCAATGGAAAGTCAGTGGGGGAAGATCATGTGGGGCACTTCCATTCTGGTCGACAGGAACGTCAGTCGGGGATATATGCTTGGACATAGTGGTGACTGCCGTCAGTATATCCTCGCCATCGACTATGACGCAGAGCCGGCACAGTTGACGCTATACTATACCGACCCAATGCCTGACGCCGGTGTCTGCCAGCCCGTCTTGTCGCCCGAAGGCAATCTCTACGTTGTGGGCGGCGTCAATGCCACTGGCAATTTCTTTACCCCCTTCGCCTCCGTCCTCCTATACCGTTTCGGCAGTCAGGCCGAGGCTGCAACGACCGACGATCCTGTCCGCTGGCCTTGGCTCGCGTTGGCCATTGCCCTTCTGACAGCCATCGTCTTTGGTGTCCTTTATATAATAAGGAAAAGGAAAGCCACCCCGCAACCATCACCTAACACCCCGCTCGGCCGAAGGACGCTTGCTACCAGCGGGACGCAAGAACACCCATCACCTAACACCCGCCACCCATCACCTGCCACTGAGGCCGACAAGCAGTTGATGGACCGTATCAGCCAACTGTTGGAAGAGAAACAGCTTTTCCTGAACAGCGACTTGAAAATGGCTGACGTGGCTACTGAACTCAACGTTCACCCCAACGTGTTGTCTTCCTGTATCAACAATGCCCGTGGCTGTTCGTTCTCGCAGTTCATCAGTGAGTATCGTGTAGCCTACGCCAAGCAGCTCCTGCGTGAACATCCCGAGCTGAAAATGAGGCAGGTAGCTGAGGAGTCGGGCTTCGCCTCTGACCAAAGCTTCTTCCGCACATTCAAGGATGTTGAGGGCGTCACTCCCAGGGCATGGCAGGCGTCGCAATGAAACCCAAAAGTCTTGCACAAACAGTTGGCATCAGAGTTTTTCCGTACTTTTGGGGAGCAAAACGCCAAGAATCGACTAACAGATTATAATTTGTTAGTCGATTCTTGTAATTTGTTAGTCCTTTTCCCATTTTTTATTGCTATCTTTGCACACAAAACTATGAATATATCAGCCAGACCGACTAACTCCAGTGACTTAACACAAAAAAAAGAGATATATGAAAAAGAAAAGACTCATTACCCTATTGACGGTCCTGCTGGGAGGTATGGCGTACCTACACGCACAAACCATAGAGGAGCAGGAACGTAAAGTGATTACAGTATCCCCGTTCCTTGCCGACGCACGGAGCACATTGGCCGACAATGTGCAGCGCGGCGTCACCGCCACCCTGAAGTATGAAAAGACAGGCGCTATGAATGTGACGCGTCTCGCTCCCATTTTGTTTCCATCAGGCAATGGCTTCGTTGTGGTGGGTGGCTACGACAATTCCTATGCTCCCATCGGCAGTGCTGAGCTATGGCAGGACGGTAAGTGGAAAAAACTGACGACAAATGCCGGTGGCGCTCCTGCTTTTGTGGTCACCCTGGCCGATGGTAAGGTCATGGTAGGTGGCGGCGAATCGGTTGGGTCGGACGGGAACAGCAAGAAAACCTCTATCTACGACCCCTCCACTCAGCGTTTCTCCAACGGCCCCAACATGACCGTTGGACGTACGGCCTGCAAGGGCTTGCTCATGAGGGGCAACGTCTATGTGGCAGGCAATTCCAATGGCAAAGATGTGGCGTTCGACCGCTATGACGGCTCTCAGTTCACGGCCTACGGTGCCACCCAGGGACGCCTGTTGCCCTACGTGATGAACGATGCCGATGGCAACCTCTATGTCATGGCCCCCAACGACACCGACGGTGAGGCCGTGCCCCTGCGAAAAACCAATTCTGGTGCCGATGCCCTGCCTGTCATGTGGTATGAGCCTTCCACTGACAATCTGTACTATTACCTCATACCCTGGTATGCAGAGCACCGCCCATTGGAGTTGGCTTTTGATGCTCGCACCAGCGACTACTACAGTGCTGCGTTGGGAGGATACTTTATCCTTACCCAAACTGATGCGGGCGAATACCAGCTATCGTACTTTAATCTTGATGAGGGGTCGGTTGGCTATGACAAGCAGTTCGCTATTCCAACGCGCAGTGCCGACGGCAACATGATTGACTGGCGCGGCGATGTATTCGTGAACGATGCCAAGAGCGAAGTCTACCTTGTTGGCAGTAGCGGCATTAGTTCACATAAGCTCCATGTCATCAGTTACTGCTATGATACCGGAGCCTGGACCATTGCCTCTGCAGGCGGTTTCAAGGCAGATCCAATTTCCGCGTCTTGGACTATGCTCCCCGATGGCCGTCTGGTGTGTGTAGGCGGTATGAACATGACGGATTACTCTGCCGTGAACGAAGGCTTCATCATCACCCCGCCCACGGCAGGTACTGACGGCAGCGGGACGAATCCCGACCCCAACCAGAAAGTGGATCGTCTGTTCCTCGTGGTGGTGGCCAAGAACGGTTCCGAGACTACCTTCATGCTCAGCGAAAAACCTGAGGCCACCATCGAGGGCAAGAAGCTGCGTGTGAAGTCGGAGAAAGCCGATGTCAGCTTCAACCTTTCCGACGTACAGCGCTTCTCCTTCGTCACGCGCTCTGTCGTGGGTATTGATGACCTTCAAGTCGACACCGATCCCACCGCCGTCAGCTACCAGCAGGATGGAACGCTGGTCATCAGCCAGCTCAAGGCTGGTGCCACCGTAGGCATTTATGCACTCGACGGCAAGCTCGTACAGCAGTTGAAAGCCACCCATTCAGGCACCTACCGCCTCAGCCTCTCATCACTCCCCAAGGGAGTCTACATTGTGAAAGCCGATACTATCACCTATAAAATCATGAAGCGATGAAAACAATGCATAATCTACAAAGCATCATGCATAACTGGCTGCGCCGTAGTTGGCGCATCGTGCTACTGCTGGCCATTTTCAATGTTCAATGGTCAATGTTCAATGAACTTCAGGCCAAGCAGACACAAGACGCACTTTATGTCTACCGCAACGACGGTGGGTTCGATGCGTTCTTCTTTGGTGACATAGAGCGAATGGCCTACAGCAATATTGACACCCTCGGTGTGGCGCACGATGACTTCGTGGTACAGGAGATATATGCAAACGGCAAACTCACCCGCATTCCCATCTCTGCCATCGACAGCATCAGCTTTGTCACGCCTGAGAACGCTTACAGTGAAGACGTGGCCTACACGACAGAGGCCGACATTTGGAATTACGTCATCAGTAGCGTGGATCATTACACATTTGTGCTCTCCCCCAACACACCTGCTGCCATGGTTCCCAAGGTAGGTGACAAGTTGGCAAACACCGAGGCAACGCCCCATCTGCCCAATGGACTTTTTGCTCAGGTGACAAATGTGTCGAAGCAGGCCAACGGCATTACGGTGCAGTGTCAGGCGGCAGACATTGAAGACCTCTTCGATGATTACACATTCAAGTTTGACAATAGTTCATATCTCCAAGATGCTGCCAATGCCCGTAAAAATGCAGGAGAAGAGTGGGAAAACTATGGAGATGATATTTATACCAAAGGCATCGACTTCAACAAGGATTTCAAGACTTTTGTTAATTCATTCGGCGCAGGAAAAAACTGGGGAGTTGGCTGGGATGGAAAAGGAAGTGTGAAGCTGGTTGTTAAGCCCAACATTCATGTTACGTATTTCAATAGATATAGGAAGGCCTTATGGGGGCTTCGAAAATATACTGTAGAAAAAGGTACCATAGATGCTTATGTAAAGACCGACTTTGACATGGATATCAAAGGTGCTTCGATATCGTTATCCAAAGATATAGAATTGTTAAGTGTCGGAGGTTTCATTGGGACATCTCCTTTCTGGTTTCACTCGGAACTTGGCCTGAGTGGCACTGTCAAAATCAGTAATCTGGATTGGAAACAGAGTTTTTATGACGAGACAAAGGCGCACGTAGACTACAGTTACGATGAACTGCAAGAGAGCGTTTATAACGCGGGACAATCCAGGACACCTGGACTTATTATTCATGAGAAACGTATTGAGAACGTCATACATGACTCAAAGGAATGGCTGATAATGGGTGAGGCCTCCGTTCAGGGTGGATTCTATGTGAAAGCAGGTATATCTGTCTTTAATGAGAATTTGGCAGACCTTAGCCTTCGCTTTGATGTTGGTGGACGAGCCAAAGCAGAATTCGAAATTGACATGAATGCACCTAACGAGCTCCCTGAAGTGCTTGATTCAGATCCGACAAGTCAGTATGACGGAATGAATGTTGACGGTGTCATGAGGGCAAACCTGTTCGCGTCAGGTCAAATAGACATTGGCATCGGCCCCAAAGGGAAATGGAGTGTTGGAAAGTCTATTCAGCTTTACGACGAAGATATAAAATGGGATAAAGCAACTTGGGTTTGGGACTACGTTCCAAAATTCTCGAACGTGAAAGCTTACATAGACAGGACAATAAATATGGTTGAACTCTCTGCAGGCGTGGATCGCAACTTGTGGTCGAGTGTCCCTGTTGGCTTTGCCGTATATGATTACTGGACTGACAAATTAGTTTCTGTTGACTGGTATAAAGACGCATATAAAAATCAGAAGGATTTTGAGAACTACTACGTTCATGTCTTTGATTTAGAGCCAAGTAAATACATTGCATACCCGATAGTCGAAAAGTTTGGATGGAAGATGCTGGCTAATCCTACGACAACATTTGATCTTGAAGGTGCTTCGCTCAAGGTATCCAAAGAAAAATTGACATTTGATTCAAGCGGCGGGGATGAATATTTGGAAGTAACTACAAGCCAACCTTACTACGATGCAGAGACCAATGCCAAATGGGTGGAAATAACAAAGTACTCTGATTTTTCAATAAAGGTAACCGCAGAAGCCAATGAGTCAAGTAATGCCCGTGAAGACAGCATCATAGTCTATGCATTAGATAATAATAAACAGCGAGTGGCTAAGAAAACTGTGAAAATAACGCAAAAGGGAAAGCTGCTATATTATCCAGGTAATTTCTATGGAAGCTACTGGTACAGCAAAAAGGATCAGGAAAGTGGAAAGAAAGCAGTTCTCGTGCTTAAGGGACGATCCTTCTACAGCTCAGCGCCGGTATATTTCTATAGTAGTCTTGGTGGTGGGGAGCAGGAAGGCACCTTTGAAGTGCTGACTTATGAAGCGGGTCCTGATGGCTGTCGTGGCACCATCAAAGAACCCAATGGTAACGTGGCGTCATTTAGCTATACGAGTTGGTTCTCTGAGTTGGGTGGTGGCGTAATGCATTATATGACCTATAATGGTATCGACTTGGTGAGATGGGATCAAGTGGATATGTAGCTAAGAATCATGGGAACGGATTCCCTCCGATCATTCCCCCTCTCATACCTCTCAGCCCCGCCACCTCGGTGGGGCTGACTGCTTCCTCCATAGTACCTCCAGGTTACCAGAATTGATAATTGACAATTGATAAATGATAATTGACAATTGGGATATTCCACGTAATTCCGTGAATTGACGTAACGATTCTGGAATTACGTGGAATTCTTTATCTGTTGGCCCTTCTTTTAGGGTCAAATCAATTATAATCTCACTAGTTTTTGTGTTCCATTCAATTCCATTCTACACTATTCGTGGAATTTCTAATACATCACTAAAAATAATTAATAAAATATTCGTATAATCAATTTCTTTTCATTACATTTGCACCAAAAATAATAATTCACATAAATAATCACAATTATTAATACTAGAAATTATCATGAAGAAGAATTGTTTCCTTTTAACAGGTTTTGCCGTGTTGTCGTTAGGCATGGCAATGGTCAGTTGTTCGAGCACGGACGTTTACGATGAGAATTATGCAAAGAACGCTGCTGACAATGAGAGAATCGGTAAGTACGAAGAGGCTTTCACACAAGCATTCGGACAAGTCAACAAAAACCACAAGTGGGGCTTCGACCAGACCACTGGCATGAAAACCCGCCAGGCCATCACGGAGAGCGATCAGGCATGGGAGATTCCCGAGAATCTATGGGGAGGCGCTCAGAACAAAGAAGGCTGGAATGCAAACGAGCTGGGTGAAGGCAAGAAGGCAGAAAATGAAGCCATTCTAGCCAATGCTTTCGGTGCTAACACCGTCCCTTCAACGTCTTTAAATGGTTTTAGTTTCGACAACTATTTCCTGCAGCACGTTGAGCAGCCTAATGGTGGTAACATCAAGAATTCAATCGAAAGGTTGGAGGCCTATAATTCCACGACTGGGAAGTGGGAAACAGTCACAAACTTCTCAGCTGGTATGAATAACGACAACTTTACTATTGTTGCTGATGCCACCTATTATTATGGTAATATCAACAGGTCAGCTAAGGGCACCACGCTGATGGCAAACATGGGTGGCGCTCCTGATGCAAACCACCACCTGTTCCGTGTAGTAGAAAAGGATGGCAATAAAGAAGTGTATAATTACGATTACCGTCTCATCAGAATGGATGCTTATCATAAGGACCTGAAAAAGACTATTGAGGGCGAACCATTCCTATTCTTCCAGTTCCCCCCAAAGAATGATAACAAAGATAATTCTTACTGGGTCATCAGACTTGGCGTGGCAGAGATCATTGAAACACCGATTGAGGCAGAAGGTCGTGTGCTCTGCGAAGACATGGGTGCTAACGACTTTGACTTCAACGACGTCGTTTTCGATGCATGGATGTACAAGAACGGTGATATCAAGATCAAAATCCTCGCACATGGCGGTGAGCTGGATATCAAAGTTGCAGGTGTACCTGTTGAGCTTGAAAAAATGTCCAATACTGGTCTGAAGTCTGTTGCAACACAGGAGTTTACCATTCTAGCAGCAAATCATAATTATACGAGTATTGACCAAATTCCTGTAGAGGTCTTCCCCAACGGCTTTGCCGACAACCTGCACTCATTCCCCCTGGAGGCCATTGAAGGTAAGATTCCCCAGAAGGTTTGTGCTCCCGTTGGTACTGCATGGCCTGATGAGTACATCAAAATCAGCAATGCCTACACGTCATTCGGTACCTGGGTATCAGAGATCGACCCGGCTCGGTGGACTTTCCAGACAAGGCCCAGACTGGTCAACCTCAAACTGACTGACAATAGTAATCCCGAACAGGATTAAGATAAATAATAATTATTGATCCAAACAATAACCAAATAACGGGCGTGCCTATTTTACGGCACGCTCTTTTTTTATATTAAGGTATAGTTCCACTATCAGACGACAAGGAAGCTAAGCATCTCCACACAGCGACGTTCCCCTCCCCAGGATCATCAACACTAGAAGGGCGAATCATCATTTGTACAATAAACGTGCATTTTTCTTAATTAATCATTATTCTTGCTGACCTTTAGCCAAAAATGCGTACTTTTGCAGCCACATAAACCTTTCAGACCTCTAACCATGTTTGGCATGAACAACATCATACAGAGACCGGTAAGGAGCCTTTCCTTGCTGATCCTCTTTGCCTGCCTGCCCTTCCCCGCTGTTGCACAGCAGATGGAAGAAGTACGCAAGGTCAGCGGACGCGTAGCCGACAGTTTTTCCCACGAGCCCGTAGAGGGCGTCTCCATCTGCCTGCTGGCTGCTGCCGACAGCTCCCTATTAGCCACCTATCAGCCCGTTGGCGACGACACTCTCATGTACCGCCACTTCGGCATGTTCTCCTTTCCCGTCAAGGACAAGGGAAAGTACCTGATACGCACCTCCTGCATAGGCTACAAGACCGTCTACACACCCTTCGAGGTGAAGTACAAGCGCGAGGGCGACATATGGCTGAAACGCATAGACATGCAGCGCGAGTCGCGTGTGCTGAACGAGGTGACAGTGACCGGCACAAAGATCAAGATGGTGCTGCGAGGCGACACGGTGGTCTACAATGCCGATGCATTCAACCTGGCAGAAGGCTCCATGCTCGATGCCCTCATCCGCCAGCTGCCTGGTGCCGAGCTCAGCAAGGACGGTGAAATCAAGGTCAACGGCAAGAAGATTGACAACCTGCTGGTCGACGGACGCGACTTCTTCGAGGGCGACCCCAAGGCGGCACTGGAGAACCTACCCGCCTATACGGTGAACAAAATCAAGGTGTTCGACCGCAAAGGTAAGCTCACCCAGATGATGGGACGCGACATGGACGATAAAAGCTACGTCATGGACGTCAGGCTGAAAAAGCAGTATGCCACCAGCACTTTCGGCAACATAGAGGGCGGTGCCGGCACAGACCACCGGTGGGGGCTGAAGGGCATGGCCAACCGCCGTTCTGGCAAACACCAGCTGTCAGTGGCTGCCAACGTGAACAACCTCAACGACCAGAGCAATTCCTACATCATGTTCGGCGGAGGGGGTATCAGTGTCATGGGCTACCAGCCGCAGTCGGCCCAGGGTGTCAACACCTACCGTACAGCCGACGTGGGATATAGCTTCGGCGACTGGGAGGACAAACTGTCGGGGGGACTGAGCATCAACGGCTCCCACAACGATAGCCATACTGACACATGGACCTCCTCGCAGACCTACCTCACCGGCGGCGACACCTACAGCCGGCAGGCCAACTATGCACGCAACCGCAGCCGTTCTTTGGGAGGCATGGCCCGCATCAGCCTCTCACCCAAAGGGCTGGTCAGCTACGGCAGCATCAATTTCAACTACAGTGACGGTAAGAACCATAGCAACAACCGTTCCGCACAGTTCGATGCCGATCCTGCCGAGTACGGAGACCTGCTGGACGACCTCTTCCTGCACCCCGACAAGTACCGCACCATCACCATGAACCGACGCGCGCAGCAGTCACAGGGCGACAACCGCAGCTTCAACCTAGGCGGACAGTTCAGTGCCGACATCAAGATCATGGCCGACGTGGTATCGCTGAGCGCAGATGCAAACTACGGCACCAGCCGCCGTAACACCTACCAGCTGTCTGACGTCTATTATATGAAAGGTGGTGGCTTTGGCAGCGGCGGCAGCCTGGGTACAGGCGGCAGTATGGGCAGTAGCAGTGGCGAACTCCGTGACTTCCGCAATCAGTACACCTATGCGCCCAACACCCACTGGAACACAGCATTCACTGCAGACTACAACTATGGCATGGGCCAGCACAACCTGCGTTTCCGTTACCGTTATTCACATAACTATAACGACGGCGAGAACTCACTCTATCGTCTCGACCGCCTCGACTCTACCCTCACTTCACTGGGCACACTGCCCTCCACTGAGGAAGCCCTGCTGAGCGTGCTCGACCAGATGAACTCCAACACCTCTACCCGCCACGATATTCAGAACCGACTCACCGCCCAGCTGCGTCTCGTACCTCGTTTCCTGGGCGACGGTGCCATCAACCTCGAACTGCCCGTGGTCTACTATCACAACACACTCGACTACTTCCGTCAGACCTCCCAGCACCTGACGCAAGGCTACTGGACCTTCAACCCCTCGCTGCGCATAGAGTATGCACCCAAGCGCAACGACAAACAGAAGACAAAAGTGCAGGGCCATGACGTGATGATCATCAGCGATACCAAGAGCCATCCATTGATACGTGCCTCGGTCAGGGGTTCGCTCGACACCAGCGCACCAGACATCATGAGCCTTGTCAGCTACCGTGACGACAGTGACCCGCTGCTCACCACCTACTCCAATCCCGACCTGAAGAAGACCAGAACACTGAACGTTGGTGCCGACTTCTCGATATATGGCGGCTCCAGGCAGAAGAATATATGGAGCAGCCTCAACTATAGCCGTACCTTCGACGCCGTGGCCACCAGCATGGTCTACGACAAGGCCACAGGCCGCACCGTCACCAAACCCGAGAACGTCAATGGCAACTGGAACCTATCAGGCAACATCGCCTGGGGACAGAGCCTCGATGAGAAACGCACCCTCTCGTTCCAGAACGATCTCAGCGGAAACTACAGCCACAGCGTCGACCTGAACAGCGTAGCAGGAGCCGGAGGAATAGCAGGCGTGGGCGATGCCGACTTCACACTGGGCAGCCAGCGCAGCACCGTCAACAATACCAACCTCACTGAACGACTCAGCTTCACATGGCGGTTTGCATCGAAAAAGAGTGAGAACGAGTTCTCTGCTCCGCAGAACAGCGAGCTCAGCCTCAACGTAGGCGGTTCCTACAACCACGTCAACGGCGACCGTCAGGACTTCCAGCGCATCAATGCCGGAAACTTCAGCTACGGAGGCTCACTGCTGCTGCAACTGCCGTGGGACTTCGAACTCAACACCACGCTAACCAACTATAGCCGGCGCGGATACAGCGACCCGCAGATGAACACCAACGAACTCATCTGGGGCGCACGACTCACACGCCGATTCCTGAAAGGGTCGCTGCTGCTCACCCTCGAGGGATTCGACATACTGGGCCAGCTCTCCAACCGCAACTGCACCATCAACGAACAGGGACGCACGGAGACCTATACCAACGTCATCTCACAGTATGCCCTGATCAAACTCACCTACAGCTTCCAGCGTTTCCCAAAAGGCAGCAAGAATCCCTTCCTGTTCTTCTGAGGACAGGACAGGCAGAAACGATTCTGTTAAAAAAACGTAAAACGCATGATACTTCCCATTGCTAACCTATTGCATTTCACTAATTTTTAGTAATTTTGCAGCCGATTTTCGAAAAATCAAACTCAAAATAGTTGATGAAAAATGACAAAATAAAGAATCAGTACCGTATTAACGAACAAATACGCGTACGCGAAGTCCGCATCGTCAGTGATGGCGGATCGACAGTAATGCCCACCCGTCAGGCACTTGAAATGGCACGCGAACAGGATGCCGATCTCGTGGAGATCTCACCCAATGCCAACCCGCCTGTGTGCCGCATCATCGACTATTCAAAGTTCCTCTACCAGCAGAAGAAGCGCCAGAAGGAAATGAAGGCCAAGCAAGTGAAGGTTGAGGTGAAGGAAATCAGATTCGGACCGCAGACCGATGAGCACGACTATCAGTTCAAGCTGAAGCACGCCAAGGAGTTCCTCGAAGAAGGCAACAAGGTGCGTGCCTACGTGTTCTTCCGCGGACGAAGCATCCTGTTCAAGGAACAGGGAGAAGTGCTGCTGCTCAGGTTTGCCAACGACCTGGAGGAATGGGGAAAAGTGGAGTCCATGCCATCGCTCGAAGGCAAGAAGATGTTCCTCTACCTGGCACCCAAGAAGACAGGCAGTTCAACGAAGAAGAGCCAGCAGGCCCGCGACCGCGAGAAGCTGAAGGCAGGCGAACAGACCGATGCCAAGGGCAACGTCAAACAGCAGACTAAGGCCATAAACGCTGACGACAGCGACATAGACACACCCTCAAACGGTGGGCTTTTGGCCAATGCCAAGATCAGTGCCGACGCCCTGAAGAAGCTCACTGAAAACGAAGATTAGCAAAAGAAGACGGCGCGCCCGGTATATGCGTAGCCGTCGGTTATTAATAACAATTTAAAATTTCAAAAAACAATGCCAAAAGTAAAGACAAACTCCGGCGCGAAGAAGAGATTCACGTTCACCGGAACAGGTAAGGTTAAGAGACATCACGCTTACCACAGCCACATTCTCACAAAGAAGACCAAGAAACAGAAGCGTAATCTGGTGCATCAGGCTATCGTCGATCCCAGCAACATGAAGCAGGTTCGTGACCTGTTGTGTCTCCGTTAAACCTATTGTCGAACATTTAAAGTAGAAAAATTATGCCAAGATCAGTAAATCACGTTGCATCAAGAGCAAAGCGTAAGAGAATTTTGAAGCTCACCCGTGGCTACTTTGGAGCTCGCAAGAATGTCTGGACAGTAGCAAAGAACACCTGGGAGAAGGGTCTGACCTACGCCTACCGTGACCGTCGCACCAAGAAGCGCAACTTCCGCGCACTGTGGATCCAGCGTATCAACGCTGCCGCACGCCTCAACGGCATGAGCTACTCTCAGTTTATGGGTGCACTCAGCAAGGCTGGTATCGAAATCAACCGCAAGGTGCTTGCCGACCTCGCCATGAACAATCCGCAGGCTTTTGCCGCCATTGTTGAAAAGGTGAAGTAAGGAAGAGGTATTACGAATACCGTTTTGGTCTTCTGATCACAAGCCTACCTTTGAGCTGAATGCTCAAGGCAAAGCAAGAAATTAAAAAAGCCGTAGTCCGACAAGGACTGCGGCTTTTTCTTTCATCGTCAACATAGTTTGCAGGGCGATGGTTTCCACGTCTGTTTACTCAGGGCGATGGTTTCCACGTCTGTTTACTCAGAGCGTCGCCCTGGGCTTACAGCTGCTGCCCCTTCAGGGCGCACTTGCGAAACTTGAGATAGTTGAATAAATTATTTATTGAACCGGCTCATAATTCAAGTTTTTTTTGTACATTTGCACCGGAAAGTCCTCAGAAGACGAATACAACGAACAGAATAAGACTCCAATAACCCATAAAACTATTGAAAATGGACAAGATGATTCGCTCAACCTTTGGTTTCCTGTACGGCAAGAACTGGATGCTTGCCGCCATACTGGCCATATACTGCAGTGCCGCCTCATCTCAGACCTTGCGTGGCACAGTGACCGACGCCATCAGCGGTGAACCCCTCATTGGTGCGACAGTAAAGATCATAGAGATGGAAAACAAGGCTTCCGTCACCGACCTTGACGGCAAGTTCCTCATCAACGTGGGAAAAGGCGGCCGATACTCTGTTGAGACCTCGTACATAGGCTATGAGTCCAACATGCAGAAAGAAGTGCAGGTGGTGGGTGTGAAAGAGGTTGTTCTTGACATTGCACTGCGCGAGAACGCCAACGAGTTGAAAGAAGTCATCGTGAAGCCACGTGTGAACAAGATGGCAACGGTCAATCCTACTGCCCTTGTTGGCGGCGTGATGCTCTCAATGGAAGAGGCCAGCCGCTTTGCCGGCGGCGGCAATGACCCATCCCGACTGGTGACAGCCTACGCAGGCGTATCAGGACAGAGCGACGGCAACGGCATCTCGGTCTATGGTAATGCGCCGCAGAATATGCAGTATCGCCTGGAGGGTATTGAGATCTTTGCACCGAACCACTTCAGCGACCTCTACGGAGGCGGATTCGGCATGGTGAGCGCCCTGAACTCGAACACCATAGGAAACAGTGACTTCTTCACCTCTGCCTTCAATGCCAACTACTCCAACTCCTTGAGCGGGGTCTTCGACATGCGCATGAGGGCTGGCAACAACTCCAAGCACGAGAACATACTGCAGGTGGGTACCGTGTCGGAAGAACTGACGCTTGAAGGTCCCATCTCACGTAAGAACAACAGCAGCTATATCTTCAACTTCCGTTACGGCTTCACCTCCCTGGCCCACAAAATGGGTATCCTCGACGTGGCTGGAACAGACTTCGACTTCATGGACTTCTCGATGAAGCTCAACTTCCCCACGAAGACTGCCGGCACCTTCTCTGTCTTCGCACTCGGCTTTTATGACAAGGCTAAAGACCAGCTGCCCGAACTTGATGAAGTACACTCCATCTACGATGTAAGCGACGACCACTTCAAGATGTGGAACTTCGTGGCAGGAGCCTCGCACAAGATTCACCTGGGCAACAAATGGACATGGCGCACCACACTGGCCTATAACATGCAGCACGACAAGCTGGACACCTATTACCGCTACTTCAACGCCGATGCCAGCGGCGCCATCACCAGCTTCACAGGAAAGGAAGAGCCCTACTACTATCTGAAGCAGAACGAAGACCGCCTCGTCCTCAACACAGAACTGTCGAAGCAGGTCGCGCCGAAATGGCTCACACAGGTGGGTGGTGAATATTCACAGCGCTTCTTCAGTATCTCCTTCCGCCAGGCCGATGCACCTTATTCCCCCGTGCCCGCCACCCCTCTCTACGACGTGAGCGACAACACAGGACTGGGCAATCTGCACTGGTCGAACGTCATCACACCCATCAAACAGCTCTCGTTCAACATCGGCGTCGCAGCCAACTACTTCGTGCTCTCCAAGGAACTCTCCATTGAGCCGCGCATCAGCATGAAATGGGAACCCGACACCAAGAACTCCTTCGCACTGGGTTACGGACTGCACTCAGCCATCGAGAAGACCGACACCTATTTCCTGCGCGACGATGCCGGCAACCTGGTGAACAACAACCTGAAGATGGCAAAGACCCACCACTTCCTGGCCAGCTACACCCACCAGTTCACAGACAACCTGAACCTACGTCTGAATGCCTTCTATCAATATGGATTCGACACACCCGTCAGTGCCGACCCCACACGTACCTACTGCGTGGTGAACCGCGAGAACATCTTCGTGGACGAGCCACTGGTGAACAAAGGCAACACTCGCAACTACGGCGCCGATGTAACCCTGGAGCACTACATGAAGGACGGATACTTCGGACAGGTGAACCTATCACTCTTCCGTTCTGAATACCGCGCGCTCGACAAAGTATGGCGCCACCAGATGTACGACAGGGGCTACATGCTGAAACTGCTGGGCGGTAAGGAGTGGATGGTAGGAAAGCGCAAGCAGAACGTATTCAACATCTCAGCCAAGTACACCCTTCAGGGCGGACTGCGCCACACACCCATCGACCTGCCTGCCACCATTGCCAACGGCCTCAATGCCGACGAACCTGTGTTCATACAGTCGCAGGCCATGAGCGAGCAGTTCGACCCCACGAGCATCGTCGACCTCACCATCAGCTACAAGTGGAACGGACGCCGCTTCAGCCACACACTGGCCTTCGAGGGAGTGAACATCCTGATGAACGAGACACCCTACACCCAACGCTACGATTTTGCACTGAAGGAGCTACGCTACGACAAGAGCGGCATCTCGCTGCCTAACATTTTCTATCGGCTGGACTTCTGATGGACGGGGCGTACACTACCTGGATGGGAAAGTGCCTGCAAAAATATTTGGCGGAATCAGAAATTATTGCTACCTTTGCACGCAGAAGCGTGTGAGACTGCTTACGTTTGGCCATTGATGCGGGCATCATGGCTCTCGCCTAACCGCAGCATAACACGCAGAAAGCAAAATACTTAAAGACCACTACACACAAAAATGAAGAAGAAGAATCTGCTATGGCTCCTTTCCTTGCCAGCCTTGCTGGCCCCCATGAAAGGAACAGCCCAAGAAAAGCCCCAGCTGAAGGTTGACATCAGCATCACCAACCGTAACAATCCTGACGAGACACTGGAGCCAGGCTACACCTGGTGGAAGCCCGTACAGGGCAAGAAGAGCGACACCTTGACCGTCGACGGCATCAAGTGCGTGCTCCAGGCACCTGAGGGCGTAGACCCTGACTACGAGGTGCGCACAGGCTGGAGCAAGAGCTATATCCAGAAGGCAGAGTACAAGTCACAGAACGGCCGTCTGACCTTTGACGGCGTCACCCTCGACCCCAATGACAACTCTGTCAAGGCCTACGGATTCAACGGTGCCTTTACCCTGAAAATCGAGGGGCTGCCTGCCGGCACTCACTCGCTCACCACCTACCACAACTGCTGGGAGAATCCCTCGGCGTGGTATGCCTCGCCCATGACCATCAAGGTGAACGGCGTGGTGGCCCACGAGAACGTCGTACCCTCGTTCCTGCAGCCCGTTGCCGCCAACGCCACCATCGTGTTCACAGTGTTTAGCGTAGAAAAGGAGGGCGATGCCGTGGAGATAGAGTTCTCCACCTCTGCCGACCATCCTGGCACACCTGCCGATGCGGCACAGGTGAACGAGTTCAAGACACCCTTGCTGAACGGCTTCGAACTGAACACCGCTGATGTGACCGTACAGGCCAAGGAGCCCTATCCTGCCAACAACGACCTGCATGCCGACTGCGACGGAGGTACTGTCACACTGCGCTGGACGGCTGCCAATGCCAATGTAAAGGAGCACCGTCTCATCATTGCCACCAGCGAGGACGACCTTTCAAATAAGAACATGCCAATCACCCTGCCTGCCAACCAGACCAGCTATCCACTGGATAACCTCTACTCCATGAACACCTACTATTGGCGTGTGGACGAGGTGGACGCCTCGGGCAAGGTCAACGAAGGACAGGTATGGAAGTTCAAGCCCCGCCAGCTGGCCTTCCCTGGTGCTGAGGGTTATGGACGCTTTGCCCAGGGAGGACGCGGTGGCAGCGTGTATCATGTGACCAACCTCAGCAGCGACAACATCCCTGGCTCGCTGCTATACGGGCTGGTCAGCATCGAAGAGCCCCACACCATTGTATTCGACGTGAGCGGCATCATCGACATGCAGTTCGCTGCACAGTTCACCAAGCCCAACATCACCATTGCCGGACAGACGGCACCAGGCAAGGGCATCTGCCTGAGAGCATCGAACGTGAACATAGGCTCTGACGACATATGCCGCTTCATCCGCTTCAAACGCGGTCTGGGTGTCTATGGTGAGAACACAGGCAACGCCATGGGCATGACGGGAGCCGACCACGCCATTGTCGACCACTGCACTGCCGCATGGGGTACCGATGAGACCGTCAGCGGACGTGGCGCCAAGAACATCTCGTTCCAGTACAGCATGATTACAGAGGCACTGGGCATCACGGGCCACAAGAACTATGCCGACGGCACCAACCACGGCTATGCCGCCACCATTGACGGAAAGATAGGCTCGTGGCACCACAACCTGCTGGTGAACTGCGAAGGCCGTAACTGGAGCCTCGGCGGCGGCATGGACGGCACCAACACCGCTATCGGACAGATGGACATCTTCAACAACGTAGTGTACAACTGGCACAACCGCACCACCGACGGCGGATGCCACGAGGTGAACTTCGTGAACAACTACTACAAGATGGGACCCGACACACGCCGCACCCAGCTCTTCAGCCAGGACTACGAGAACGTAGGCTCCATAGAGAGCAAATGGCAGGCATACGTCAGCGGCAACATACGCGAGAACAAGAACCACTCGCTCTCTCAGGACAAGTACAAGGACACCTATCAGTACACACTCTCCAACGGTGCCACTGACCCCAATACCCGCACTGACCAGTACCAGTACAACACCTTCGTCAACGAGCCGTTCTTCCCCAGCCATGCCGAGATACACACGGCGAAGGATGCGCTGAAGATCGTCACCAGCTACAGCGGTGCCACCATGCCCATGCGCGACGAGCAGCACGTGCGCAACGTACGTGAGACCCTCGAGGGCAGCTACACCTACGTTGGCTCGAAGTCGAAGATCAAGGGCGAGATTGACTCTGAGGCCGACATCACTGAGCACGAAAACGGCAAAGGATGGGAGGAATGGCCCGAGGAGCACCGCTCTGCCGACTGGGACACCGACCAGGACGGTATGCCCAACTGGTGGGAAGACCTTGTAGACAGCGACCCGCAAGAGGCCAACCAGAACGATGACCCCGATCAGGACGGATGGACGCTGTTGGAGGACTACCTGGAATTCATGTCACATCCCTATCTGGTGGTGCAGCCCAACAGTGAAGCCGCCATCGACCTGAGTGCCCACTTCCAGGGTTTCTACGGTCAGAACGGCAAGAGCACAGTACCCGTCTATCGTGTAGAGATGCTTCCTAACGGCATCTACAAGGCCGAAGTCAGCGGCTCGCTGCTCTATGTTCACACCGTAAAGCCCGATGCCACAGGCATCTTCCACTTCAAAGTCAGCTGCAGCGACGGCGAGACCTCCTTTACCCAGACCATCGGAGTGGCCATCACCAGCAACCCCACAGGCATTCCCGCAGTCAGCAGCGATGAAAGCGCACCGGTGGTCAGCCGCGAGTTCTTCACCGTGGACGGCCGTCGTGTAACACAGATGCAGCCGCACGAGGTATACCTGATGAAAACCACCGACTCCGAAGGTCAGGTGCGCACGATAAAGGTAATCAAGAACTAAAGGTAGATTGAAGTTTCCGTACGGTTAGTAAGACACTGCTGGTCCTATAGTATGATACTATCAGCCCTTTAGTATCATACTATAGACTCTTTAGTATCATACTATCGACCCTTTAGTATGATACTAACGACCCTTTAGTATCATACCAATGTTTCTTTCATATGACACCATTGACCTTAAAATTACCCAGTTTTTGAGAGAAATAAGCAACCATTTCCAGTCTCAAAGGTACGAAAAAAAGTGAATAGCCGAAGTGTTTTGTTAAAAAAAATAAACCATTATTGTATTTTCCCCAAAAAAGTATTACTTTTGGGCGCTATATTGTAGCCTTGAGGCAACGAGAAATTCTTGCACCTGGGCCTTTCCGTAGCTGTATTTTGTAACAGAATATGCTACAGCCGCCACCAAAGCGATAAGAACAAAAATAAATATAAATGCATTTCAAATGGAATTACGAACCACCTACATCCGACAGACACGCGGCAGCTAAGGAGCTGGCAGACAAGATTGGCATGAGTCCAATCCTGGCCGACCTGCTCATTCAGCGCGGCATCAAGACGGAGAGCGCTGCCAAACGGTTCTTCCGCCCGATGCTAAACGAACTGATAGACCCGTTCCTGATGAACGACATGGACGTGGCTGTCGACAGGCTGAACGATGCTATGGGGCGCAAGGAGCGTATCATGGTATACGGCGACTACGATGTAGACGGATGTACGGCGGTGGCTTTGGTGTATAAGTTCCTGCAGCAGTTCTACTCCAACATGGAGTACTATATTCCCGACCGCTACGAGGAGGGCTACGGCATCAGCCGCAAGGCTCTGGATTATGCTGCGGAACAAGGTGTGAAACTGATTATCGTGCTCGATTGCGGCATCAAAGCAATCGGCGAAATTGACTATGCCCGCCAACTGGGCATAGACTTCATTGTGTGCGACCATCACGTGCCCGATGACGAGCTGCCTGAGGCAGTGGCCATCCTCAACCCCAAGCGCGAGGACTCCACTTACCCCTTCAAGCACCTCTGCGGCTGCGGTGTAGGTTTCAAGTTCATGCAGGCATTTGCCAAGAACAACGGCATTCCCTTCTCACGTCTGATACCGCTACTGGAGTTCTGTGCGGTGTCGATAGCCGCCGACATAGTGCCGGTGACCGGCGAGAACCGCATCCTGGCCTTCCACGGACTGAAGCAGCTGAACCAGAATCCCAGCACAGGCCTGAAGGCCATCATCGACATCTGCGGACTGACAGGCCGCGAGCTCACCATGAGTGACATCATCTTCAAGATAGGCCCGCGTATCAATGCCTCTGGGCGCATGCAGAACGGCACAGACGCTGTAGACCTGCTGGTGGAGCGTGACCTTCAGAAAGCACTGACGGCAGCAGCCCACATCAACGAGCAGAACGAGCGCCGCAAGGATGTGGACAAGCAGATGACGGAGGAGGCCAACCAGATCATAGAGAAGCTGGAGAGCCAGAAGCACCAAGCCAGCATAGTGCTTTACGACGAGAACTGGAAGAAAGGCGTGGTGGGCATTGTGGCATCGAGGATGACTGAAATGTACTACCGCCCCACGGTGGTGCTTACACGCAGCGGCGAACATGCTACAGGATCTGCACGCAGCGTGGCAGGCTACGACATATACGACGCAGTGAAGTCGTGCCGTGACATCCTGGAGAACTTCGGTGGCCACACCTATGCCGTAGGACTGACACTGAAGATAGAGAACATACCGGAATTCAGGCGCCGTTTCCAGGAATACGTAAACACCCATATACAGCCCGAGCAGACCGAAGCCACACTCGAAATAGAGGAAATGGTGGACTTCAAGGACATCACGAAGAAGCTGATGAACGACCTGAAGAAGTTCGCACCCCACGGACCCGACAATCCCAAACCCCTGTTCTGCACCCGCAACGTCTACGACTACGGCACATCGAAAGTGGTGGGCCGCCAGCAGGAGCACATCAAGCTGGAGCTGGTAGACTCGCGCTCGTCGAACGTCATGAACGGCATTGCCTTCGGACAAAGCCAGGCAGCACGATACATCAAGTCGAAACGTTCGTTCGACATCGTCTACACCATTGAGGAGAACTCCTACAAGCGCAATGAGGTGCAGCTTCAGATAGAGGACATCAAGCCGTCGGCAAACGAGAACTGAGAACTGGCAGCAGATCATAGGCAATCGGCCTCATGGAAAGCAAACATGACAGTCACAGCAGACTCAGCAGGTAAATCGGCCTCATGGAAAGCAGAAAGACAGTCACAGCAGACACTACAGATCATCAGCAATTGTCAATTGCCGATTACCTGTCAATCCTGAAGCGCTATTGGGGCTATGATGGTTTCCGGGGCATTCAACAGGAAATCATCGAAAGCATCAGCAGCGGGCACGACACGTTAGGGCTGATGCCCACGGGCGGCGGCAAGAGCATCACCTTCCAGGTGCCGGCACTGGCCATGGAGGGCACGTGTATCGTCATTACGCCGCTGATAGCCCTGATGAAGGACCAGGTGTTCAACCTGCGTCGCAGAGGCATCAAGGCTGCCGCCATATACAGCGGCATGAAACATGACGACATCCTTACCACCCTCGAGAATGCCATCTTCGGACAGGTGAAGCTGCTGTATATATCGCCAGAACGGCTTGCCTCCGAATTCTTCCGTACCAAACTGAGTCACATGCGGGTGAGTTTCATCACCGTGGATGAAGCCCACTGTATCTCGCAATGGGGATATGACTTCCGTCCCTCCTACCTCCATATTGCCGACATCAGGCACATGCTGCCCAACGTGCCCGTACTGGCTCTGACTGCCACCGCCACACCCACGGTGGTAGACGATATACAGGAAAAACTCACACCACAGTCCACAGGCCACAAGCCACATGAATTCAACGTATTCCGCATGTCGTTCGAGCGCAAGAACCTGGCCTACATCGTGCGACGCACCAACGACAAGAACGAGGAGCTGGTACACCTGCTGAGCCACGTAGAGGGCTGCGCCATAGTCTACGCACGCAGCCGCCGCCGCACCAAGGAAGTGTCAGACCTGCTCAATGCCAGCGGCATCAGCGCCACTTTCTATCATGCAGGACTGGAAACCGTTGTCAAGGACGAGCGTCAGAAAGCATGGGTTGCCGACCAGGTACGTGTCATGGTAGCCACCAACGCCTTCGGCATGGGAATAGACAAGCCCGACGTGCGGCTAGTGATCCACATAGACTGCCCTGACAGCATAGAAGCCTATTTCCAGGAAGCAGGGCGGGCAGGGCGCGACGGCAAGAAGTCGTACGCCATACTGCTGTACAACGAAAACGACCACGGCAAGCTGCTGAAACGTATCAGCGACACCTTCCCTGAGAAAGACTACGTGCGCAAGGTCTATGACCACCTGGCCTACTATTATCAGGTGGCCACGGGTTCGGGCTACAACCGCATGTTCGAGTTCAACATTGACGATTTCTGCCAGAAGTTCCACCATTTCCCTGTGCAGGTCATGTCAGCGCTGCAGATTCTCTACCGTGCAAACTACTTGGAGTACATAGAGGAGCAGGATGCACAGGCACGGGTCATGTTCTGTCTGAGCCGTGACGATCTCTACAGGCTGGAACATACCGACCCGTTGGAGGAACGAGTCATCACCGCCCTGTTGCGCGGCTACGGCAGCCTGTTCGTGGACTACACCTACATTGACGAGACCTTCATTGCCAGGCACGTATCCATCACACGTCCGCAGCTGTACCTGGTACTGAAGGGACTGGCTGCAAAACACATCATCCGCTTCATTCCCCAGAAGCAGACACCCTACATCCGTTATATGCAGCGGCGTGAGGACTCAGAGCACCTCATCTTTCCTCCAGAGACCTACGGAATGCTGAAGGAACGCTATACCGACCGTATACACGCCATGATCCGATATGCCTCGACCGACGACCAGTGCCGCAGCCGTCAGCTGCTGCGCTATTTCGGCGAGGAGCAGAGCAAGGACTGCCATCAGTGCGATGTCTGCCTGAATGGTCAGGCACTGGCAGACACATGCCCCGAGGGACTGTCGGCAGAAGAACAGATCAGGCAGCTGCTGTCCGACGGCCAGCCCCATCACGTCACACAACTGAGAAGCATCCCTCTGCCCTTGGAGCAGATAGATGCTGCCTTGACGCTGATGATGGAAGAGGAAACCATCGCACAGTGCGACGGCTACCTCTCCCTCACATCATCCCCGTAGAAGGAACGGATTCCCACACTGCCGATTGTACACTGGCCTTTCACCAGTGCAATCAGCCAGTACAGGGGCCACAGCGGGTTCTTAAGCCAACCCGAACTCCTTCTGCCAGTTCTCGTAGTTGGATTTCTCCTTCTGGCACAACTCGCCATCGAGTTTCACCACATCGTTGATGAACTGGTCAATGGTGATGAGAATGACCTTGCGTTCGTCATCGTTGAAACCGTCAGTCAGTTCCTTGGTATCGCTGACTATCTGGTCAAAGGTGTACTGCTGGCAGAGAGAATCCTTCAGGCTCTGCTTCAATTCTGGTTCAATGTCACCCACCTTCTCGATGCCCGAGATGAAGTTCTCAATGAAGTCACGCTCGCGCTGGTCATAATTACCGTCGCAATTGGCAAAGAACAGGCCTGTCTTAGCCATCAACTTTACTACATTTACAATCTTTTCCATACTTTTCCTCCTTTCCGTCTACTTTTTGCCGCCCAAGGCACCCTGTGCCAGACCGATGACGCTAATCACACTCTTGGCCACGTCGCCAATGTTACTCAAGTCAAGCTTGCCGCCGCCCAAGCCCAGCTGCCCCAGGATGCTGCCCAAGCCGCCCATGTCGGCTGGAGCCTCCTCCGGCGCAATGTCCTTCTGGGTAGGCTTCGGTGCCTTGCTCTTGGCAGGCTTCTCCTGTGCACCTGTTACCTGACCCAGCACCTCGCCGAGACCACCGGGCAACTTGCCTTCCGTCACCTGGCCAAGTACCTCGCCTAGGCCGCCTTTCTTACCTGTAGCCATCTCGATGATGCTGCCCAACCCTCCGTTGTCAGACTTGCCCGATGTGGCATTCTTCAGAATCTCTTCAATAAAACTTCCCATAAGCTTTTAGTTATTTAAAAATACAGGGCAAGGTTGGTTCTCACCCACTTCTGCGGGCAAAGGTACACATTTTAATTCATAATTCATGATTCATCATTCATATTTTTTACAGGTGGCAGCAATTTTTTTTCACTTTTCACTCTTCACTCTTCACTTTTTTCGTACTTTGAGCTGCGCTCGAAAGTACTCTTGTTGACTACCGTCTACCTCAAACGCGACTCGGCCATTCAAGCACGCTTGATGGCCCTCACTGCTTTTTCGGTTCGAAAATACCCAAATAAATTTGGTATTTTGCTCGCTTATTCGTACTTTGAGCTGCGCTCGAAGGTACTTTCGCTCAGAAACACTCAAATTTATTTGGTGTTTCGCTCGCTTATTCGTACCTTTGCACCCAAATTTTGCAAAATCCATACAATATCATGATACTTGACAAGATAGACGAGCTTCTGAAAGAAGTACAGACGCTAAGTGCAAAGAACGCAGAAGAGGTAGAGCAGCTCCGGCTGAAATATCTCAGCAAGAAGGGTGAAATCACAGCCCTGATGAACGATTTCCGCAATGTGGCTGCCGACCAGAAAAAGACTGTAGGCATGAAGATCAACGAGCTGAAGCAGCTCACCACCGAGCGTATCAACAAGCTGCGCGAGGAGTGCGAGACCCAGGATTCAGGTGACGAGCAGCTTGACCTGACACGTACCCCCTACCCCGTTGAGCTTGGTACACGCCACCCGCTGACCATCGTCACCAACGAGATTATTGACATCTTCTCACGCATGGGCTTTGTCTTGGCCGACGGTCCTGAAGTGGAGGACGATCTGCACGTGTTCACCAAGATGAATTTTGCCGCCGACCATCCTGCCCGCGACATGCAAGACACTTTCTTTGTGGAGCAGAGCCCGTCAGGCGATGTAACGAAGAACATCCTGCTGCGCTCGCATACTTCCTCCGTGCAAGCCCGCGTCATGGAGCAGATGCATACTGAAGACGGTAAGCTCACTGCCCCCATACGCGTCATCTGTCCAGGCCGCGTCTATCGCAATGAGGCCATCACTGCCCGTGCCCACTGCTTCTTCCATCAGGTAGAGGGACTGTATATCGACAAGAACGTCAGCTTCACCGACTTGAAGCAGGTGCTTCTGTCGTTTGCCCGCGAAATGTTTGGCGCCGACACCAAGATACGCCTGCGCCCCAGCTATTTCCCCTTCACTGAGCCTTCGGCAGAGATGGACATCAGCTGTTTCATCTGCGGCGGCGAGGGTTGTGGCTTCTGCAAGCATACCGGCTGGGTAGAGATCCTGGGCTGCGGCATGGTCGACCCCAACGTGCTCGAGCAGTGTGGCATTGACTCCACGATCTACAGCGGCTATGCCTTCGGCATGGGTGTGGAACGCATCACCAACCTGAAGTACCGCGTCAACGACCTGCGCCTGTTCTCAGAGAACGACACCCGTTTCCTCCGCGAGTTCGAGGCTGCCGACTGATTCCTGTTCTTTTACTGATGAAGATTCCTGTTGTCTGACACATTCTCGACATCTTCGAGAATGATGTCCGGACGCTCGTCTGGGCGAAGCAACTCAAAGGCAATGTTGTGCATCCTGAGTCCGTCCACATGGCGAGCAAAGAGTCCGTAGGCTGGTGTAGGCCCTGCCCAGCGTGGTTCGGGATAGTTGGTGCCCTGCTCGCGATAAGAGCCTTCCACCTTCTTTCCCCCGCCCCTGTACTGAATACGGATGTTGCTCAGCGAGACGTTCCTGACGGGTGTTCCCTTCATGCCCGTAATGATGATACCTGCCAATGAGTCGCAGTCGTCGGCCACCACGTTGTTGATATAGATGTCACGGGCCGACGACACATCTGTCCGTTCCTTGGGTCCACGGTTACGGCATCCTGTGGTGATATAGATGGGATAATGGTGTACATGGCTCATCGAGATGTTCGACACTACGATGTTCTCCATCCTTCCCTGGTCTACCTCTTCAAAGGCCAGCCCTGAGCTCCACATGCAGGTGCAGTTCGAGATGGTGATGTTACGATAGCCGCCGTTCGACTCCGTGCCCAGCTTGATGCGTCCACACACCCAGTTCACTATCTCAGGCACATAGGTCCCGTCCAGGAAAGTGCCCAGTTTATAGCCAGTTACAATACAGTTGGTAATGAGGATATGCTCACACAGCACCGGGCGTTTCAGGGCGTAGGAACTCTTTAGCACGATGGCATCGTCGTTGGGCGTGTTCACCTTAGTATTGCTCACGGTGAAGTATTTGCAGCAGTCTATGTCTATGCCGTCGCGGTTGGTGTCGATGGTCACATTGTCGATGGTGCCTATTTCACACCCTGTGACGATGATGGCAAAGTGCCCGCCACGGAAGATGGTGATGTCGCGTATGGTCACGTTACGGCATTGCTTCAGGGCTATGGCTTTGTCGCCAGTGCCGATGCTGCCACCCTGCACGTTGCCAGCCTTCTCCGTGTCACGTTTGGTCAGTCCCTCACCGTCGATCATGCCCAGACCGGTGATACTCACGTTCTGCTGGCCCTCAGCCCATATCAGCGAGTTGTGGAAATAGGTGTGTCCGCCGTCTTGGTATTCAGGCGCACCAAACACCTCGCTCTCGTCATAGGCCTTCAGCGCTGCAGGTGCTGCCAGGATCCTTGCCCCAGCCGTCAGGTGAAGCTCCACATTGCTTTTCATCCGGATGCTGCCGCAGAGATAGGTTCCGGCAGGCAGCACCACACGTCCTCCACCTCCAGCCACGCAGGCCTCGATAGCTTGGTTGACGGCTCCGTGGTCAAGGGTCTTTCCATCGCCCTTGGCACCATAGTCACGCACATTGTAATCGTGTGCCAAGCTCAAGGCTGCAACACAGATAAGCAGTAATGACAACAGTAATAATCGCTTCATATTCTTCTTGTTATTGGTCGGCCACAACTTCGGGAAGGCCGTATTCCCGTATTCTTCGATGATTTCTTTTTGACTGTGCAAAGATACACAATAATTTGATAACACGCAAATTTCAAGGGTGGAAAAGACGCCGTTTTTGCAGAAACAGCAGTAATTCCCCTGAATGGGAATCGGAAATGTAACTTTATAACATGATCCCAACTTTGCCCCCACTCCTTTTGAATTCCCCGCTGTCACTACACTTTCGCAGGCCGCAGAAGAACGTACAGATTAAGAAATATCGAAAAATGTTTGGTGTTTCTAAAAAAGATTACTATATTTGCAGCGAATCAAGGGAAACGACTTTCGGCTGGTGGTACTATAAAGCAGATTGAAGATACCATTTTTTCTAATGGAGGCCATTAAAAAATGAGTAAGTTTTGTCTCTATCTTCTATCATTTTGCTCTCACGACCGATTGGGATTGAAAGATATCTTTGAATCACAAGGGGCGTCGTGATAATCAAAAAATGATCAGAAGAAACATCCAGTTAATCAATGCTGCTTGAAGGTGTACATTAAAGTGTGCTTTCTTTATCTTAGAGTAAAATCCTCTATTATCTGTTTTGGTACTTCACCGTCTTTTATCTTCTTTTGTAATGAACGAATATACTTTACATAGAAATTGGATGCTTTCAGGTAATTGTCTGCAATGCTCTCATTTCCACCTGATTTCTTTAATAATAGTGTCCTCCCCGTTCGTTGAGAACTAATGCTAAAGAGAGTTTTATCGCTTCCATGTGTAAATACAACATAGTTAATAATAAAGTGTGCATCATTCTTATTATCAACAACACGCCAGAAACCATCTTTTTTTAACCAACTTCTTAATGATGTATTTACATACTTAACGTAATTATCATTTGTCGATGAATAATGCAAATCTACGGTGACGCAAGATACATACACATTGTTGCCAGCTGCTAATAAAAAGCCTTTGTAATTAGCCAAAGTATCCTTTACAAGGGCGTTTTTCTTATTATTCACCTGAGTATTGGCTGTGTTTTCAGTTTGAGAATGTGTCTCGTCATTATCAATATGAGCGACTTGTGACAAGGGAATTCTTGTCTCAATACCAGACAAGTTGAGAATGACGTAATCCGATGGTACGAACTCTTTCATTTCCCCTTCAATAATAGATCCGTCTCTTAAAAACACTTTCACACGGGTATTCTGTGCATGACCTGCACTTACAGATAATAATAGAAGCACAAAGAGAATTAGTTTCATCATAACAATAGTTTTTCTTTTTCGCCACAAAGATATGCATTATTTATGAAACTTGCAAGAAATCATGACAAAAAGATTGGGGAATTACTCAGGATGATTGTTATTGTGCAGGCAAAGTAATCCTGGAGGGTCAAATATTACGGATTCGTGGGCAGGATAATACGTTTTGTCAAAAACAACGATGAAGCGAGCGCTGAAGGGAGCCGTGAGGTGCTCCCCCCCTGTTTTTGCCACGGAATCGAAAGAATGTAACTTTGTAACTTTGTAACATTGTAACATTAAGCATATTCCGATATGCAGACTATACCATTATAATATATAATAATTACAATTATTATATATTATAATACTCCTATATCCACAATTTGAAAATCCTTAATGTTACATTGTTACAAAGTTACAATGTGACAAACTAAAGCTGCCCACCCCCCAATAACGAACGTAAGATATTGTTTATCAAGTACTTGAGAGTTCTGTCGAAGACTCACTGACCGTAAGGGAGGTAATTTTCCATAAAAAAGAATCATTGACAAGCGGAGGTAAAAAGAGAAAGAAGATACATAATTTATTGATTTCGTGACACTTTTATTTGGCCAATTCGGAAGAATTGAGTAATTTTGCAACGAGATTTGAGTAAATCTGCAAAGAGATTTGAGTAAATCTGCCAAGAGAATTGAGTAAATCTGCCAAGAGAATTGAGTAAATCTGCAATCGCTTGAGTATATGGTCTACACTGGCCATTCGTTCCTTGCTGACTGGGCAAACACAAGAGCATGGGGAACGATGTTGTGATATTGAAAGTCTGCTTCATCAGGAATAATTGAACTTCGTGCAAAAATCGCCCCAATCGAGGGTCAGAAATTTGGAGGTATGGAAAAAACTTTGTACCTTTGCAAAGCAATAGGAAAATGATGAGTGGGAAGCGACGATGAACGTGCCAAGAACCGCCCCCCTTGCATGACAACAGATAATTAAAGACATTAAAACGATGATGAAACGACTGATTTTCTTTTTGACATTAGTATGGCTGGCAGGACTGGCTGGTATCAATGCCCAGACCAGGATGATTGAGACGAAGGTTCCTAAGCGGCCTGCCGGGCAGCAGGATGTGCTGCAGCTGAGGGCAAAGCCGATGTCCACCGTACGTGTAGGATTCATTGGGCTGGGCATGCGCGGACCCGGTGCCGTGGAACGGTTTGCACAGATAGAAGGTACAGAGGTGAAAGGGCTCTGCGATGTCGAGGCCGACCGTGTGGAGGCTTGCCAACGGCTACTTGTAAAGCACGGACGCCCACGTGCCACAGCCTACAGCGGCAGTACCGAGGCCTACAAGGAGATGTGTGAACGCAAGGACATTGACCTCGTCTACATTGCCACCGACTGGGTTCACCACGTGCCACTGGCACTTTACGCCATGGAGCACGGCAAACACGTGGCCATCGAGGTGCCTGCAGCCATGACACTGGAAGAGATATGGCAGCTCATCAACACCAGCGAGCGCACACGCCTGCACTGCATGATGCTGGAGAACTGCGTATACGACTTCTTCGAGATAGCAGCCCTCAACATGGCACAGCAGGGACTGTTCGGCGAGGTGCTCCACGTGGAGGGGGCCTATCAGCACAACCTGGACGATTTCTGGACGGCATATTGGAACAACTGGCGGCTGGACTTCAACGCCAAGCACCGCGGCGACGTCTACCCCACCCACGGCATTGGACCTGACTGCCAGCTGCTGAACATCCATCGCGGCGACAGGATGGAATACCTGGTAGCCATGGACACGAAGCCCTACAATGGTCCGCGTGTGGCGAAGAAGCTGACGGGGAAGGACTGCCCTGACTTCCAGAACGGCGACCAGACCTCCACCCTCATCCGCACGGTAAAGGGCAAGACCATGCTCATTCAGCACGATGTGCTCACGCCACGTCCCTACAGCCGCATGTACCAGATTGTAGGCTCCGACGGCTATGCCAGCAAGTATCCCGTACACCAGCTGCTGTTCCGCTCTGACCAGCTGAAAGGCAAGGAGTCGGCTGACTATCAGAACCTCAATGCCCACTCGGCAATGCCCGACAGTCTTTGTACGGCCATGCTGAAGAAATATCTGCCCCCGTTTGTGAAGGAACTGGAGGAGAAGGCCAAGAAGGTGGGCGGCCATGGTGGCATGGACTTCATCATGGACTACCGGCTGGTGTACTGCCTGCAGCACGGTCTGCCCCTGGATATGGACGTCTACGACATGGCAGAGTGGTGTTGCCTGGGGCCGCTGACACGCTTATCATTAGAGAACGGCTCTGCGCCTGTAGCCATACCCGACTTCACACGAGGTGCCTGGGACCGAGTGAAAGGCTATCAATACGCCTTTGACAATTGACATTTGATCTATTGACGCAGTCATCATGAACCATATTGCAGAGCAATTCATCATCGAGGGAACGGTGAAGGAAATCGTTCCATTAGGCAACGGACTGATCAACGACACCTACCTGGTAAAGACTTCCGAGGCCGACAACGACGACTACGTGCTGCAGCGCATCAACCACCACATCTTCACCGACGTGGAGCTGCTGCAACACAACATCGAGACCGTCACCCGTCACCTACGCAGCAAACTGGAGGCCGAGGGTGTAAGTGACATCAAACGCCGTGTGTTGCACTTCATTCCCACAGCCGAGGGCAAGACCTATTACTTTGACGGTGAGAGTTACTGGCGCATGAGCATCTATATAGCCAACACACTGACCGTCAACGAGGTAACACCTCAAAGCAGCTACGACTGCGGGCTTTCTTTCGGACATTTCGAACAGCAGCTGACTGACCTTGAAGAGCCCCTAGGCGAGACCATCCCCGACTTCCACAACATGGAACTGCGTCTGAGCCAGCTACGTGAAGCCGTCAGCAGCAACAGGGCAGGACGCCTCAAGACTGTGGAAGCAGAGGTGGCACTTGTCGAGTCCCATGCCAACGAGATGTGCCTGGCCGAGCAACTGCACAGAAAAGGGCTGCTGCCTAAGCGCATCTGCCATTGCGACACCAAGGTGAACAACATGCTCTTCGACCATGACGGACACGTGCTCTGTGTCATTGACCTCGACACCGTCATGCCTGCCTACGTGTTCTCAGACTACGGCGACTTCCTGCGCACTGCCGCCAATACACAGCCCGAGGACTCACCCGAGCTGGACAAGATAGCCTTCCGGTGGGACATCTTCGAAGCCTTCACAAAAGGCTACTTAACGTCGGCAGGCTCATTCCTCACCCCTGTAGAACTCAGCCACCTGCCCTTTGCCGTAGCCCTCTTCCCCTTCATGCAGGCCACCCGTTTCCTGACCGACTATCTGAATGGCGATACCTACTACAAGACCTCCTATGCCGACCACAACCTGGTACGTACCAGAAACCAGTTCCGCCTGTTCCAACTGGTGAAGGAAAGACAGGAGGACATGAGGCTCTTCATACAAAAAGAATGTTAAAACTGCAGTAAAACCAGCCTCTCTTCACGACAAGACATCCCCGCGAAAAGACTGCAGGATTGATGCAATCCATCATCGGCATTCCCATTATGATTGCCCGAAAACGTGGGATGATTATCTCTTTGCAGATGAGCTTATATGATAAAAACAGCAGTAAAATCACATTTTTCCTTTATTATTTGTCCTATTTAAACTTTTTTTTGTAATTTTGCGGCCGTTTTCATGAACACATTGTCTAATGTGAAAACTCGTGGAGGCGAGGCAAATCCTTCTTGTGTCAGGCTTACCCCTGATACCATCCCCGAAGCAAACAGCTCAGAAACAGGGGTGTCGGTAGAGTACGTCCTTGACCCTCAGAAGAAATGGTACGTGTTTCGCGCTTCCTATGGACGTGAGGACCGTGCCGCCAAATACATGATCATGGATGGGACCCTCACCTACATTGCAAAACGCTCAGCCATGAAATTCGTGCATGGGAAACGGAAACAAGTGCTGGAAAACCTCATCCCCAACCTGCTTTTCGCATACACCACAGAGCAGAAGGCTGAGGAATACGTGAAATACACGCCAGAACTGTCGTTCCTTACCTATTATTATAACCACTTTGAGGTGGACGAGCTACAGAAGAACCCACCGCTGACCATTCCTCTGAACGAGATGGACAACTTTATCCGTGCCACGAGCACCCATAGCGAGCACCTGCGTTTCGTAGAGCCGTCCATGTGCCACTATAAAAGCGGCGACCAGGTAAAGGTGGTGGACGGTGCATTCAAAGGCGTAGAGGGCAAAGTAGCCCGCGTGGCAGGCCAGCAGCGAGTCATCGTGACGTTGTCGAAGATAGGGCTCATATCTACGGCTTATATTCCCACGGCGTTCATTGAGAAGATATGAGGGAATGTGAATAATAAAATGTGTAATTAAGAGAGGGAGAAATGAAATATGCTCTTGTAACAGGCGGTTCCAGAGGATTAGGAAAAGCCATTTGCCTGGAAATAGCAGGTACGGGCGTGCCCGTCATCATTAACTATCAGTCGAACGAACAGGCAGCCCTGTCTGTGAAGGCTGAGATTGAGGCTCAGGGAGGACAGGCCGAACTGATGCCGTTCGACGTGAGCAACGCCGATGCGGTGAACGAAGCCCTGAATGCATGGGAGGAAGCTCATCCGGATGACTACATTGCCTATCTGGTGAACAATGCCGGCATACGCCGCGACAACGTGATGTTCATGATGCCCGATGAGGACTGGCACGCTGTCATCGACACATCGCTCAACGGATTCTTCTACGTCACCCGCAAGCTGCTGCCCAAGATGATGCAGCGCAAGCATGGAGGCAGGATCGTCAACATGTCGTCGCTGTCAGGGCTGAAAGGCATGCAGGGACAGGCCAACTACAGCGCTGCCAAGGCTGCGCTCATCGGAGCCACCAAGGCATTGGCTTTGGAGACTGCTGCACGCAGCGTCACGGTGAACGCCGTGGCCCCAGGGTTCATTGAGACTGACATGACCCGCGAGTTGCCGCAGGACGAGCTGAAGCAGCTGGTGCCCATGAAACGCTTCGGAAAGCCCGAGGAAGTAGCCGCACTGGTGAAGTTCCTCTTGTCGGATGCCGCTGCATACATCACCGGAGAGGTCATCTCCATCAACGGAGGACTGTACACTTGAGCGGGCTTTGCCCTAAATGATAAATGATAAATGACAGATGATAGATGAGTAAGAGAGTAGTAATAACGGGAATGGGAATATGGTCCTGCTTAGGGACTAATCTGGAAGAAGTAAAAGAGTCGCTGTATAACGGCAAGTCAGGCATCGGCATTGATCAGGACAGAATGGAATATGGTTTCCGGTCGGGTCTGACTGGCATCGTACAGCGTCCACAACTGAAAGGGCTGCTGGATCGACGTACCCGCATGGGACTGTCGGAAGAGGCTGAATATGCATTCATGGCCAGCAAGGAGGCTTTCCAGCTGGCAGGCATCGACGATGACTATCTGTTGCAGAACGAGGTGGGTGTCATCTTTGGCAACGACTCGTCGGCCAGTGCTGTAGTTGAGTCTGACAGGATTATGCGCGAAAAACACGACTCAGCCATGATCGGCTCAGGGCTGATCTTCCAGGGCATGAACTCGACGGTGAACATGAATATGAACACCATCTTCCATCTTCGCGGTGTGAACTTCTCTGTCAGCTCGGCATGTGCCAGCGGCTCTCATGCCATCGGACTGGCTTATATGTTCATCAAGCAGGGCTTGCAGGAAATGGTGCTCTGTGGAGGTGCCCAGGAGGTGAATAAGTACAGCATGTCGTCATTCGATGCCCTGAACGCCTTCTCTGTACGCATGGACGACCCCACAAAGGCCTCGCGTCCCTTCGACAAGAACCGCGACGGGCTGGTACCCAGCGGTGGTGCTGCCGCACTGGTGCTCGAGGAATATGAGCATGCCGTGAAACGCGGTGCCAACATTCTCGGCGAGGTCTGCGGATACGGCTTTTCAAGCAACGGAGGCGGTATCAGCCAACCCAGCGACGAAGGCAGCTACATTGCCATGAAACGTGCATTGGACGATGCCGGTGTGAAGGCCGACGATATTGACTACGTGAATGCACATGCCACCTCTACTCAGCAAGGCGACATGTTCGAAGCCATAGCCTTGAACCGCCTGTTCAATGGCAAGCGTGCCCTCATTTCAAGCACGAAGTCAATGACGGGTCACGAATGCTGGATGGCTGGTGCCAGCGAGGCAGTCTACTCGCTGCTGATGATGCAGCACAACTTCGTGGCTCCTAACATCAACTTTGAGACACCCGACGAGTACTCAGCTCCGCTGAACCTCACTGCCAAGACTGTAGACATGGAGGTCAACACCGTGCTCAGCAATTCCTTCGGTTTCGGAGGTACCAATTCCGCACTGGTGATCAGAAAGTGAGAAGCAGGGGCCGATAAACAAGCAGAGGGTCAGGAATATGAAGTTACGCGAGGGAACGACTTACGGCAGCGCCTGGATGTTCAGGATGCTCATCAGACTGCTCAAGAGCGTCAGCACGAAAGCTGTCTATTGCTTCATGGCCGTGTTCGTCATTCCCGTAACGATGGTTTTCAGCCCTGGTGCCCGCCTAACGTTCAGGTATTTCCATTATCGACGCGGCTATGGTTGGTGGAAGTCACTATGTGCCACCTACAGGAACCACTGCTTGTTCGGTCAGACGGTGATTGACAAGTTTGCCATGTATGCCGGCCATAAGTTCAAGATCAACTACCATGGACTGGAGGTGTACAAACAACTGATGGATAGTCCCAAACCCTTCATCCAACTTAGTGCCCATATTGGCTGCAGCGAGATACTGGGCTATTCTCTCCATCTGAACAAACCCTGCAATGTGCTGGTCTACGGAGGTGAGAAGCAGTCGCTGATGAGATACAGGAAAGCTTCGTTTGGCGACTCCAACATCAAGATGATTCCCGTAGGCACAGGCACATCACACAGTGAAGAAATTGTAGAAGCATTGGACAAGGGAGAGATTGTGAACGCCTTTGCCGATCGTTTCATGAATGCTAACAAGTTGGTGATGGCAACCCTCCACGGCTATGGTGTGAAGCTGGCCAAAGGACCGTTTTCGCTGGCTACCACCAGAGGCATTGACGTGATCATGGTCAGTGCCATGAAGGAACGCGACGGATCCTACAGTGCCTACTTTACTCCACTGCCATACGACAGGACTCTGCCCAAGAACCAGCAACGCCAGCAGATAGCCGATGGCTATACCGCTGAGATAGAACGGCTGCTGGATATGTATCCCCTGCAATGGTTCAACTACTCTGACCTGTGGGAGTGAGAAATTGAGAACTTTCCGATTAAGCGAGTGCCATGAGAGCTTGCTCTCAAATGGCCGAGCGTGAGGAAAGTCGATGCAAAGCATCAAATTGAGATAATGAGATAATGAGAAATTAAAACAAACGAATTATGAAGAAAGCTATAATGATACTGATGGCCATGATGATGGTCTTGTCAGTAAGTGCAAAGGACGACAGAGTGAGTGTGATTTCCGGCGACGGGAAAGTGCTGACAGAAAGTGGCAAGACCGCCACCCTGGAATTTGACTACACCAACACCGTGGTGGAAAAAGGAGACAAACTGATGGACTACCTGAAGAAGCGCGGCGAGGAGTTCGTGAAGGACTGGCCCGAGATGGCTGCTTCGGCACGCAACCGTTTCATCGAAGCTTTTAACAAGAAGAACAAGAAGGGCGTGCAGGTGGTGACAACCGACAAGGCCGACCTGAAGATGAAGATTGTGATTGAGAAGTTAGACCTCGGCAGTGCAGCCGTATCGGTGGTATTCGGCGGCAGAGCCGGTTCTGCAGAGATTACCGGCAAGCTGATTGTATCAGACAACGGCGGCAACAAACTGGCGGAATACGAACTCTTTGAGATTCGTGGCAACGGCTCGTACGATTTCACCGAAGAAAAGCGCTTAGGCACGTGCTATGAGAACGTGGCAAAGATGATTGTCAAGGCATCAAAATAATCAAAGACAAGATATGCATTTATCTCCAGCCTTGCAAAAGGCGTATACAAAAGATCAGCTGGCTGCCCGCGATGCACAGCGGCTGGCAGAGTTCATTGCCTGGGGACCTGTGGTGTTCCAGGCATCGAGGCTCATGGTGAAGTTTGGAATCCTGCAGATGCTTCTGGACTCCAAAGACGGCATGACCCGAAAGGAGATTGTAGAGGCAACAGGCCTTTCTGACTATGCAGTAAAATGCCTGCTGGAGGCATCGCTCTGTATTGGAACGGTCCTTGTAGACCCTGAGACAGAGAAGTTCAACATCTCCAAAACCGGTTGGTTCCTGCAGAACGACCCAGCTACGCGTGTGAACATTGATTTCAATCACGACGTGAACTATGAAGGCTGGTTCCATCTTGAAGAAGCACTCAAGGAGGGACGTCCCGCCGGTCTGAAGCATTTCGGCGACTGGCCCACCATTTATGAAGGCCTGTCTCAGTTGCCTCCACAGGTTCAGAAGAGCTGGTTCGGCTTTGACCACTTCTATAGCGACTCATCGTTTCCCGAGGCCCTGAAGATCATATTCGACGAGCACCATGTGAAGTCCCTCTACGACGTTGGAGGCAATACCGGCAAATGGGCACTGCAGTGCGTGAGCTATAGCCAGGAGGTAGAAGTAACCATCCTCGACCTGCCCCAGCAAATAGGCATGATGCAAGAGAACGTGAAAGGGAAAGAAGGTGCCGAACGTATCAGTGGCTACGGCATTAATCTGCTTGACGAAAGTGCACTCTTCCCCAAACGCAATGGAGGACTTGATGCCATCTGGATGAGCCAATTCCTTGACTGTTTCAGCATGGAGGAAATAGTGGGTATCCTGAAAAGAGCAAAGGAGGCAATGACTGCTGAGACGCGTATCTACATCATGGAAACCCTTTGGGACCGTCAGCGCTTCGAGCCGGCCGCCCTCTGCCTGACAATGACAAGCCTCTACTTCACCGCATTGGCCAACGGCAATTCGAAGATGTACAACACGGAGGACATGGAATACTGTATCCGTCAGGCAGGACTGGAGATAGAGACCATACACGATCATTTGGGACAAGGTCATTCTATCTTAGTAGTAAAAGTAAAAGAGTGATCAGGGCAATTTGCTAATCATAGGAAAATGGCAGAGAAAAAGTGGGGCGGAACAACGTTTGGCAACGGACTGATGCACCGTTGGCTCATAAAGCTCCTGAGGATTATTGACACTCGGGTCATTTATGTGTTGGCCTATGTCTTTGCCGTCACACCCACCCTCTTCAAACCTGGTTTCCGCTACGCCTACCACTTCTTCCGCAACCACCTCGGCTACTCATCACTGCATGCACTGTGGCTGGCTTACAAGAACCACTGCCTGTTTGCACAGGCTGTCATCGACAAGTTCGCCATGTATGCAGGCCGCCATTTCAACATTGAGTTGGAAGGCTATGAGCACTTCCTTGAACTGGCAAAAAAGCCTGAGGGCTTCGTGCAGTTCAGTTCGCATGTGGGCAATTACGAGATTGCCGGTTACTCGCTGGTAGCAGAAACCAAGAGGTTCAATGCGTTGGTTTACTACGGAGAGAAGAAGGAGGTGATGAACAACCGTGACCGTTTGTTTGCACATGCAAATATACACATGATTCCCATCATGTCTGACATGAGCCACCTGTTTGAAATCAACGGTGCACTGGCCAATGGCGAGACAGTCAGCATACCCGCAGACCGCATCTGGGGCTCACGGAAATTTGTTCCCGTAACCTTCCTCGGATGTGAGGCCCACCTACCTATGGGTCCCTTCCAGGTAGTGGTTCTTAGAGGGGTTGAGGCACTGACCGTCCACGTAATGAAAGAATCATCGAAGAAATACAAGATATACGTCACCCCGCTCAGCTATGACAAGCAGGCACCACACAAAGAGCAGATTCAACAGTTGGCAGAGGCTTATGTAGCTGAACTTGAGCGTATCGTTAAGCTCTATCCCGCACAATGGTATAACTATTTCGACTTTTGGAATCAATAAATATATAAGTATTATGACAAGAACAGAAATTGAAGAGAAAGTAAAGGCTTTTTTAATTGACGACCTGGAGATTGAAGAAGAGAACATCTTTCCTGAGGCAAAGCTGAAGGAAGACATGGGCATCGACAGTTTGGACTACGTAGACATCGTTGTAATTGTAGAGAAGAACTTCGGTTTTAAGATCGTCCCACAGGAAATGGCTAACGTAAAGACCCTCTCACAGTTCTACGACTACATTGAGTCAAAGGTTAGTTAATGAAATTTGAGGATATTCCCATAACCAGCCTCATCCCGCAACGTCCCCCATTCGTTATGGTGGACAGGGTCCTGAGTTGCAATCCTGCCGACGCTGTTACAGAGTTCACTGTTCGCGAGGACAACATATTCCTGGACGATAATCTGCTGGCACCAGCAGGCATGATAGAGAATATGGCACAGGCATGTGCTGCCCGAATGGGATGCATCAACCGCCAGAACAACGAATCAATCAAACTCGGCTTCATCGGCGATATTCGTGACTGCCAGATACTGCGCCAGCCACGCTGCCATGAGATACTCATTACCCACGTTCACATCGTGGAAGAGGTATTTAACCTGACATTGGCAAGTGTTACCACCATGGTGGGCAACGAGACCATTGCTTCGGCAAGAGTGAAAATCGCTCTGACAGATTTAGAAGCAAAGGATATTTAGGAATGTGGAATGTCAAATGAGGTGTGAAGAATGAAAACTACCGTCCCCTTTAAGATACGTTTCAGCGAGATTGATGCCATGCACGTAGTATGGCACGGTGCCTACGCCAAGTATCTTGAAGATGCCAGAGAGCACTTCGGACGAGTATTCGGGCTGAGCTACGGACTGATAGCCGACAATGGATACTATGCTCCATTAGTGGACTATTCCATCCAGTACAAGAAGCCACTCACATACGACATGCAGCCAGAAATAACCATCACCTACCGTCCGACAGAAGCTGCCAAGATCATCTTCGACTATGAGATACGCAACACGGCTGACGGCGAATTGATGGCCACAGGCCACACAGTCCAGGTATTCATGACCCGAGACTACGAACTTGTATGGACCAACCCGGACTTCTACGAAGCATGGAAGAAGGAATGGCAGGAACAGTAGCCGCTGTTGTGGCCGACAATGTCGTCACAGCCTTAGGCATGAGCTCCAGCAGCAACTATGCCGCTGCCAAGGAGGGTCGCACTGCCTTAAAGCGTTATGACGAGCAATGGGGCACAGGAACACCTTTCGAGGCAGCAATGGTCAATCGAAAAGAGATTCTTGCTGCCTGCGGACAGGAAGGCATCACTGGAGCCTATACCTTCTTCGAGAAAATGGTTCTTCTCTCCATTACAAATGCACTTCATCAGTGCAGGGTAGACATGACCTCAGCAAGAACTCTTCTCATCCTATCGACAACCAAAGGAAATGTGGATATGTTGAGGGAGAACACTGAAGGTCTGCCTGCAGAACGAGAATTGCTAGGAGAGACAGCTCAGGCCATTGCCGACCATTTTGGAATGAAGAACCAGCCTGTGGTTGTTTCCAATGCATGCACGTCAGGTGCTTGCGCTCTGATAGAAGCGTCCCGGATGATTTCCACTGGTTCTTACAACCACGTGGTTGTCTGCGGAGCAGATATACTGTCACCCTTCATCGTCTCTGGTTTCCAGTCGCTCCAGGCTCTTTCTGATGAGCCATGCCGTCCGTTCGATGAAGACCGTACAGGCATCAATCTAGGTGACGCCGCAGCCACCATCATCTTCCATGCTGAATCCTTGAGCAGGCTGAAGTATGGCACGTGGTACTTAGCCCAAGGAGCTATCCGCAACGATGCTTTCCACATTACCAATCCCTCACGTACAGGCGAAGGGAGTTACAAAGCATTAAGTTATGTGATGAAAGATACAGCCCCTGAGGAACTTGCTTTTGTCAATGCTCATGGCACAGCCACCCTTTTTAACGATGAGATGGAGTCGGTAGCTCTTTCTAGAGCTGGTCTTGACCAAATACCTGTGAATAGCCTGAAAGGTATTTTCGGACACACCATGGGGGCTGCGGGGGTACTTGAAACCATTATCTCCATGCAGGCTGCCAACGAAGGTATCATACTGGGAACCAAAGGCTTTTCCAATCTTGGTGTCAGTCGTAGAATCCAGGTGGCAGCCACCAACTCCACGACAGACAAACAGGCTTTTGTCAAAATGATGTCTGGATTCGGAGGCTGTAATGCAGCCATCTTGTTTAAAAGAATTGAGAATTGAAAACTATTGCCGAGATAGAGCTGACTTCCACGGGTATTTTGCTAAATGGCAAAACCCTTGAGATGCCTACAACAGGTCCTGACCTGCTGAATGACCTCTATCGCCACTATGTGAACGACTATCCCCGTTTTTTCAAGATGGACGGTCTGAGCAAGTTAGGGTTTCTGGCTTCAGAGTTGCTTCTTCAGAGTTTGCAAGAACAACGTTTTGTCCCTCGTGAAGACCGTGCTGTACTGCTCTTCAACAGAAGTGGTTCACATGGCGCTGACATTCACTACCAGGCAACTATCAGTGACCAGGACAACTATTACCCAAGTCCTTCACTGTTTGTATACACACTGCCTAATATTGTAACCGGCGAAATAGCCATCCGTAATCATTATTCAGGCGAAACCAGCTTTATAGTGACAAAGGAACGGAAAGAAATGGAAATGGAACGCATCGCTCGTACGGTTTTCCTGGATTCATGTACCCAGAGCGTATTAACAGGATGGGTGGACTATTTCGACATCACCCATTTTGAGGCAAACATGAAACTGATTAAAAGATAAGATAATAATAAGGTATAAAAGAAGAATAGAAATGGAAGATTTAGTTTTAGAATTAAAAAAAGAGATTATTGAGGCATTGAATTTAGAGGATATCACTCCAGAAGAAATAGATGACGATGCACCTTTGTTTGGCAGCGGTCTGGGTCTCGATTCTATCGATGCACTTGAACTGATTGTATTGATAGAGAAAAAATACGGCATTAAGTTGAAGGACCCAAACAAAGGCAAGGAAGTGT
>JAEEGK010001805.1_pt1 | contig 53562 bp, 45 predicted proteins | sample 8958771 | NCBI WGS metagenome assembly JAEEGK01 (sample SAMN16246547, study PRJNA631951) | gut metagenome | biome: gut microbiome; feature: rumen; material: SC-attached | host: Bos | place: Iran: Karaj | collected 2018-10 | reverse complement strand
CCAGGGCCTGGTTGTAGGCGTAGATCAGGCTGTTGACAGCGGCCTTGGCTGCGTCGTAGGGGGCGCAGGTCGGGCTGATCATCCAGGCGCCGCCGGAGGAAGTGGCAGCCACCCAGAACTCGGTCTTGTGGGCGTAGGCCTTGATCATGCGGGGGACAAAGATGACGAGGCCGTTGACCACATGGTTCAGGTCGACGCCCATGACCCAGTCATAGTCGTCGAAGGTGGAGGCTTCCACGGGGCCGAAGGAGTTGACGCCCGCGGTCTGGATCAGCAGATGAGGGGGACCGCCGAAAACTTCTTCGATCTTGTCGGCGCAGGCGGTGTAGTCCGCGCGGTTGGTCAGGTCGACCTTGATGGCCAGAACATCCTTTTCGGGAATGCCGAAGGCGATCAGTTCCTTCTTGGCGTTCTCCAGAGCGTCCTCACGAACGTCGCCGATGGCGACCTTCATGCCCTCCCGGCCGAAGACCTTGGCCTGGCCGAGACCGGCGCCGGAAGCGCCGCCGGAGATGAATACGATTTTGCCTTTGAAATCTTTCATGCTTTGACTCTCCTTTTCGGTTTCTTGGTTATTGATTGTCTATATTCTACACCATCGGGAGAAAAATGCAATGGGGTTTGGCCCAATTATCCAAAAAAGGAAAGGGACCGCCGGTTTCTTTTCCGGCGATCCCTTCTTGACGGGTCTTATTTGCGGGTGGGGTCGATCCAGTCCAGATCGTGGCGGGCATGGCCGAAGGCTTCGGCGCCCTCCGGCACCTCCCAGCCCTTGGGCAGGGAACGCTTGCCGCTTCCGTCGTCCTCGCCCGCGTCCTTGAACAGACCTTCCATCTGCTTGCGGCGTTCTTCGTCGCGCTTGCGGGTCCATTCCGCCCGCTCGGCGCCGGTGAGGGTGTAGCTCTCGATGACCTCGTCGTTGCCGCGAAGCTGCTGCGCCCAGGTCTCGGGATGATGGTCGGGCAGGACGATGATGCGCTCGTTCTCGATGCCTTCCTTCAGGATCTCGCCCAGCTCCACCGGGTCGATGCCCTGGGCATGGATACTGCGCAGATGGGCCATGGTGCCCTCGGACACGTGATAGCCGGTGTTCTTCAGGTTGGCGGGGCGGAATTTCTCCGCGTTGCCGATATTGGAATTGATGTTGGCCGGGCAGAGGACCGTGGCGCCGGAACCGTAGGGCTTCAGGGCTTCGGCGTAGGAATACATGAGGTTGTTGACGGCGGCCTTGGAGGCGCAGTAGGGGGCGCAGGTGGAGCCCGCGCCGAAGGCGCCGCCGGAGGAGGTGGTAGCCACCCAGAACTCCGTCTTGTGGGCATAGGCCTTGATCATGCGGGGGACGAAGATCAGCAGGCCGTTGACCACGGCGAAGAGGTCCACGCCCATGACCCAGTCAAAGTCGTCGAAGGTGGAGGCCTCCACGGGGCCGAAGGAGTTGACGCCCGCGGTCTGGATGAACAGATGAGGAGGCCCGCCGAACACTTCCTCGATCTTGTCGGCGCAGGCGGTGTAGCTGGCGCGGTCGGTCAGGTCCACCTTGATGGGCAGCACGTCCTTTTCGGGGATGCCGAAAGCGATCAGCTCCTTTTTGGCGTTCTCCAGGGCATCCTCGCGCACGTCGCCGATGGCGACCTTCATGCCCTCCCGGCCGAAGACCTTGGCCTGGCCCAGGCCCGCGCCGGAAGCGCCGCCGGATACGAATACGATCTTGCCTTTGAAGTCTTTCATGAATCGCACGCTCCTTTGTTCAGATTAGATTGGTTATTCATAGCATACTTCTTTTTTCCGCGTAATGCAAGCGGGAGATGGTTTTACAGCGTATCGTCCCCTTCGATCCAATCCGTCACCGGCGTGTCGGTGAATTCCGTCTCGGAGACGCGGCAGACCACGTTTTTGATCCCCGCGTTGATGATGGTCCTCCGGCAGAGGGTGCAGGGCGTGGTGCTGCTCAGGAGCTCGCCGCTCCCGGCGTCCCGCCCCACGAGGAAAAGGGTGCTGCCCAGCATCTCCTTCCGGGCGGCGGAAATGATGGCGTTCTCCTCCGCGTGGACGGCGCGGCAGAGCTCGTAGCGCTGGCCGGAGGGGATCTGCAGCTCCTGGCGGGTGCAGCGGCCCAGCTCGTCGCAGTTTTTCCTGCCCCTGGGCGCGCCGTTGTAGCCCGTGGCGATGATCTCGTCGCTGGCGACGATGATGGCCCCGTACTGCCGCCGCAGGCAGGTGGAGCGGCTGCGGACCGCGTCCGCGATATCCAGATAGTAATTGGCCTTGTCCTTGCGCATCCTTTGGCTCCTCTCTTATTCCCAGGCCGCCCAGGTCTCCGGCGCGTAGCCCACGGTGGCCTGGCGGCCGTTGCGGACTACGGGAGTGCGGATCAGGCGCTGGTTTTCCAGCAGCTTTTCCTCCTTGTCGGCGGCGTAGGCCAGGTATTTCACTTCCTCCGCGCCGGGGGCTTTCTCATCCAGCAGCCCCTCCAGGCCCACGGCCTTCAGCACGCTGCGGAATTCCCCGGCGCTCATGCCGTATTTCTGGAGGTCGATATACTGATATTTGATGCGCCGTTCCTTGAACCAGCGCTCGGCCTTTTTCGTGTCGAAGCACTTGCTTTTTCCGAATATCTGGATGTTCATCTCAATTCTCCATGATGATGGGCAGGATCATGGGGCTGCGCTTGATCCGCTTCTGCAGATAGGTGGAGAGGGACGCTTTCACCGTGGATTTGATGGCTGTCCAGTTGCGGATGTCGTTTTCCTGGCAGGCGTCCAGGGTGTCGATGACCTGCATCCGCATCTCGTCGATCAGGTCCTCCGACTCCCGCACGTACACGAAGCCGCGGGTGATGATGTCCGGCCCGGAGATGAGGCTGTTGTCCTCCCGGCTCAGGGTCATGGCCACCACCAGCATGCCGTCCTCCGCCAGGTGCTTCCGGTCCCGCAGGACCACGCTGCCCACGTCGCCGATGCCGGTGCCGTCCACCAGCACGCGGCCGGCCTGCACCGTGCCGCTGATGTGGATGCTCTTTTTTCCCAGCTCCATCACCTTGCCGATGTCCCCGATGAGGATATGGCTGGGCTCGATGCCCACCTCGGCGGCGATCTTCGCATGGCAGCGCAGATGCCGCTGCTCTCCGTGGATGGGGATGAAAAACTTCGGCTGGGTCAGGGCCAGCACCATTTTCAGCTCCTCCTGGCAGGCGTGGCCGGAGACATGGAGGGAACCCGCCACATCCCGGTAGAGCACCTCCGCCCCCCGGCGGTAGAGCTCGTTGATGATGCGGCTGACGGTCTTTTCATTGCCCGGCACCGTGGAGGAGGAGAGGATCACCCGGTCCTCCGGGCCGATCTCCACCTGCTTGTGGCCCCCGAAGGCCATGCGGTAGAGGGCGGACATGCTCTCGCCCTGGCTGCCGGTGGTGATGATGAGCTGCTGCTCCCGGGGGTAGTTCTTGATTTTCGTGATGTCCACCACCGTGTCCGGTGGGATGGTCATATACCCCAGCTCCACGGAAGCCGCCACCATGTTCTCCATGCTGCGCCCCGTGATGGCGACCTTGCGCCCGTTTTTGGCCGCCAGGGTGATGATCTGCTGCACCCGGTAGACGTTGGAGGCGAAGGTGGTGATGATGATGCGCCGGGGACAGTTGTCGAAAAGCTCGTCCAGAGCGGCGCCCACGGTGCGCTCCGAGGGGGAGAAGCCCTTGCGCTCCGCGTTGGTGGAGTCGCTGAGGAGGGCCAGGACCCCCTCCTTCCCCAGCTCTCCCAGCCGGGTCAGGTCCATCATGGCGCAATTGATGGGAGTGGTGTCGATCTTATAGTCGCCGGTGTGGATCACCGTGCCCACCGGCGTCTTGATCGCCAGGGCGACGCTGCAGGCGATCGAGTGGTTCACATGGATGGCCTCGATCTCAAAGCAGCCCACGCTGAACCGGTCCCGCGCGCGGAACTCCCGCAGGTCCGCGATGTCCGTCAGCCGGTGCTCCTCCAGCTTGTAGCGCACCAGGGCCAGAGTCAGGGGCGTGCCGTAGATGGGGGCGGTGATCTCCTTCAGCACATAGGGGATGGCCCCGATGTGGTCTTCGTGGCCGTGGGTCAGCACGATGCCGCGGATCTTCTCCGCATTCTTCACCAGATAGGTCACGTCGGGGATCACCACGTCCACGCCGTACATCTCGCCGTCGGGGAAGCCAAGGCCGCAGTCCACCACCAGGATATCGTTGCCGTATTCATATACGGTCAGATTCTTGCCGACCTCATTGAGGCCGCCAAGGGGAATGATTTTCAGTTTTTCAGTTGCCATAAAACCTCCTGTTTTTCATTTTGGCTATGCAAAAGTTGGGACAGTCTCTGTCCCGATGGATTTAAGTAGGATCACGCGTTTATTTTACCGGAAGGACAGCCCGCCTTGCCGGTGAAGTTCAAAGAAAGGATGCCCGAAGGGGCGGCGTTCTAAACACGGCCCGTCAGATTTCCCGGCGGCCCTCCATGGCGCGGAAAAGGGTGGCGTCGTCGGCGAATTCCAGGTTCGCGCCCACGGGGACGCCGTAGGCGATCCTGGTGACCCGGACGCCCAGAGGCTTGATCAGGCGGCTCAGATACATGGCCGTGGCCTCCCCCTCCGCGTCGGGGTTGGTAGCCATGACGACCTCCTCCACGCTGCCGTCCATCCTTGCGAGCAGCTCCTTGACGGTCAGATCGTCCGGCCCGATGTGCCGGAGAGGAGAGATCACCCCGTGGAGCACATGATAGACCCCGTCGTATTCCCGGCTCCGCTCCAGAGCGATCACGTCCCGCGGATCGGAAACAACGCAGATTTTCGATTTGTCCCGCTTCAGGGAGGCGCAGATGGCGCAGGTCTCCCCGTCCGTCAGGTTCTGACAGACGCTGCAGCGGCGAAGACTGTGCTTGGCCTCCACGATGGCGGCGGCGAAATCCTCCGCCTCGGCGTCGCTGAGGCTGAGGAACCAGAAGGCCATGCGCTGGGCCGATTTGGCCCCGACGCCGGGCAGACGGCGCAGGCAGTCCGTCAGCCGTTCAAAGGAAGCGGGATAAAAGCTCATATCGTTCCGGGCGGCGGAGCCGCCCTCTCCTCAATTCTCCTGTATCTTTTCGCCCCGCAGCTGGGCGATGCGCGCTGCCCGGTCCCCGGCTTTGAACACGTCGCTGCCGGCTACCAGCACCTGAGCGCCCGCGGCGGCGGCGAGGGAGGCCGTCAGCGGGTTGATCCCCCCGTCCACCTCCAGCAGACATTCCAGGCCGAATTCCTCCAGGGTCTGGCGCAGGAAGCCCAGCTTGGGCAGCATTTCCGACATGAATTTCTGGCCGCCGAAGCCCGGCTCCACCGTCATCACCAGGATCAGGTCCGCATCCTCGATAAAGGGAAGGGCCCCGTCCCAGGGGGTACCCGGCTTCAGAGCCAGGCCCGCTTTCTTTCCCAGGGCGCGCACGCGGCGCAGGGCTTCGCGGATATGCTCCTCCGTGTCCGACTCGGCATGGACGCAGACCAGGTCCGCCCCCGCGGCGCAGAAGCGCTCCACATAGCGCAGAGGCTCCCGGATCATCAGGTGCACATCCAGAAACATGTCCGTGTATTTCCGCACGGATTCCAGCACCGGCAGGCCGACGGAGAGATTGGGGACGAAAAGCCCGTCCATCACGTCGAAATGGAGCCAGTCGGCCTTTCCCTCCCGGATGCTGTCGATCTCCTGCCCCAGGCGGGTGAAATCCGCCGCAAGGATGCTGGGCGCGATCATGACCATGGAAGAGTCCCCTTTCCCGTCGTTCCGGTTCTTTCCGAATATGACGAAAGTATTATAGCCCGGTTTCGCCCCGGTTTCAAGAAGGAGATTGCGCGTCGATTTCATAATTGACAGCCGAAGGAAAAAATACTACAATATCCGGGAAGAAAAACGCCAGGAACCACCAAAAAACGAAAGGGTGCGATGATATGGATTACGAATACAAGCCCACGCTGACCCTGAACCCGGACTCCGCCGCTCAGGAAGCCCCCAAGCCCGCCGAGCTCATCAACTCTGCCGAGAAGAAGGTGGAGGCGCCCGCCTTCACACTGGAGAACCTGACCGAGGCGGAGCGGAAGTCCGTAGAGGACTTCTCCAAGACCATCAACATCGAGGACGCCAACACCGTCCTGCAATACGGCTCCGGCGCCCAGAAGAACATCTCCGAATTCTCCGGCGCGGCCCTCAACACCGTGCGCACCAAGGATATGGGCGAGGTGGGCAACATGCTCTCCGGCCTGGTGGTGGAGCTGAAGACCCTGAACTTCGACCAGGAGGACAAGAAGGGCATCAAGGGCCTGTTCCGCAAGGCTACCACGCAGATCGACGAGATGAAGGCCCAGTACGACAAGGCGGAGGTCAACGTCAACAAGATCACCGAGGAGCTGGAGAAGCATCAGGTGGTGCTGCTGAAGGACGTGGCCATGCTGGACAAGATGTACGAGCTCAACCAGGCCTATTTCAAGGAACTGAGCATGTATATCCTGGCGGGCAAGAAGCGCCTGGAGGAATGCCGGGCCACCAAGCTGCAGGAGCTGCTGCAGAAGGCGGAGGCCTCCGGTCTGCCGGAGGACGCCCAGGCGGCCAACGACTACGCCAGCATGTGCACCCGCTTTGAGAAGAAGATCCACGACCTGGAGCTGACGAGGATGATCTCCATCCAGATGTCCCCCCAGATCCGCATGATCCAGAACAACGACACGCTGATGGTGGAGAAGATCCAGACCTCCATCGTCAACACCATCCCCCTGTGGAAGAGCCAGATGGTGCTGGCCCTGGGCATGTCCCACTCCCAGCAGGCCATGAAGGCCCAGCGCGAGGTGACGGATCTGACCAACGATCTGCTGCGGAAGAACTCCGAGATGCTGAAGACCGGCAGCGTGGAGATCGCCAAGGAGAGCGAGCGGGGCATCGTGGAGATCGAGACCCTCAAGGCCACCAACGAGAACCTGATCTCCACCCTGGAGGAGGTCCGCCAGATCCAGGTGGACGGCGCCGCCCGCCGGAGAGAGGCGGAAGCGGAGCTGGTCCGCATCGAGGACGAGCTGCGCAAGAAGCTGCTGGAAATGAGCAGGAAATAAGCGGCCGCGAACGCGGCAAAGCTTTGTCATCAAAGCCGGCATCCGTTTCCGACGGGTGCCGGCTTTCCTTATTCCGTGTCCTGCCGGGCCTGCTGGAAGGCGCGGTAGAGGGCGCTGCGGCTGACGGCGAATTCTTCGGCGGCCTGCCGGACCGCGTCTCTCGCGGAGAGGCCGCTTTCCGCCAGCTCCAGGGCCCGCCGGAGGGCCCCCTCCCCGTCCTTCCCCGTTTCCGCCTGCGGCGCGCCGGCCACCACCAGGACGAATTCACCTCTGGGTTCCTCCGCGGCATAACGCGCTTTGGCCTCCCCCAGGGTGCAGCGGATCACTTCCTCATGGAGCTTGGTCATCTCCCGGCAGAGGGAGATGCGCCGCTCCTCCCCGAAGGTCTCGCAGAGATCCGCCAGGGTCTGGGCCAGCTTGTGGGGCGCTTCGTAAAAAACCATGGTGCGCTTCTCCTCCCGAAGGGAAAGAAGATGCGCCTGCCGTTCCTTCCGCGAGACGGAGAGGAAGCCCTCAAAGGTGAAGCGCTCCGTGCTCAGGCCGGAGAGGGCCAGGGCCGTCACCACCGCGCTGGGACCGGGAACGGCTACCGTCTCCACGCCCGCTTCGGCGCAGAGGCGCACCAGGTCCTCGCCCGGATCGCTGATGGCGGGCATGCCCGCATCCGTCACCAGGGCGCAGCTCTCCCCCGCCAGCAGCCGCTCCACGATCTTCTTCCCGCTCTCCCGGCTGTTGTGCGCAAAATAGCTGACCGTGTTCTTGCGGATATCCAGGTGGTTCAGCAGCTTCCGGCTGACGCGGGTATCCTCCGCGGCGATGAAATCCACCGCCGCCAGGGTCTCGGCGCAGCGCCGGGAGATATCCCCCAGGTTGCCGATGGGGGTGCCCACCAGATACAGCTTTCCGCTCATGCTTTCCTCTCCTCTCCCGTCAGCAGGGGCGGCAGGATGCTGAGACCCTGTCCCCCGCCCTTGACCCCCTCCAGCAGCGCGGCGCAGGGGGCGCAGGCAGCATCCCTGTGCACCAGACGCAGCCGTTTGGGCGCGAGCCCCGCCGCCGCCATGGCGCAGATCAGCTCGTCCAGCCGCTCCGGCGGATAGATAAGGCAGAATTTCCCCCGGATGCGCAGCAGCCCCGCCGCCGCCCGACACAGCTCTTCGGGTGTGCAGCTCTCCTGCCGGGCCAGGCCCCGGCTGCCCCCGGCGACGCCCCCGCTGCGCTTCCAGTAGGGCGGGTTGGAGACCGCCAGGTCGAACGCGCCGGGGGCGAAAAAGCTGCGCCAGTCGCGCAGGTCGCCGCAGCGCACATCCATCTCAAAGCCGTTGAGAGCGGCGTTCGCCCTCGCCGCCTCCGCCGCCTGCGGCAGGATGTCCAGGGCGCACACCTTCAATGCCGGCTTTCGCCCCAGGAGCTGCAGGCTGAGGGCTCCCCCGCCGCAGCCCAGGTCGCAGACCGTCTCCGTCCGCCCCAGGCGCACGAAATCCCCCAGCCACGCCGTGTCGGAGCTGAGGGGAAATACGCCTTCAAACTGCCGGTAAAGGGGCCCGCCGGGCCAAAGCCGATCCAGATTCGCCTCCATATGACTCCCGATAAACAGTCGAAGACCCGGGGTTCAGCACCCCGGGTCTCTGTGCATGAAGCTTACTCGGCAGAAATCGCGTTGACGGGGCAGCTGGCTTCGCAGGTGCCGCAGTCCACACAATCGTCGGCGTTGATGACGCAAACGCCGCCTTCTTCCTTGATGCACTCCACAGGGCAGTCGTTCTTGCAGGTTCCGCAGCCGACGCAGATGCTGGGATCGATTTTACGTGCCATAACGCACCTCCATGTAAGTATCGCTTGTATATTACCACAATCCCCGGAAATTTCAACACCAATTTTCAGGGCCTTCTCCGGTTTGTTTTTCCCTTTTCCGGGTATGCTAGAAATGCTTTCCAGGAAGCGGAGGGAGGAATCGCCATGCGAGGAGAAAACCGGCTCACGCCCCAGGCCGGACGCGCCCTGACCCTGGCCTTTGAGGCGGCGGCGGAGCTGGGACACAGCTATGTGGGCAGCGAACACATCCTGTTGGGACTGGCCATGGAGGGCACGGGCGCCGCGGCCCGCAGCCTGCGCTGCTGCGGCTTCGACGAGGGTCGCATCCGGAAGCTGCTGACGGAAGCCCTGGGCCGCGGCGCTGCCGGGACGCGTCCCGCCCAGGGCTTCACGCCAAGGGCCAGGAGCGTGATCGAGGCCGCGGCGGCAGAGGCGGAAAACCAGGGGCAGCACATGGTGGACACCCAGCACCTGCTGCTGGCCATCCTGCGGGAGGGGGACAGTTTCGCTCTGCGGCTCCTGTCCGCCGGCGGGCTGGACGGCAGCCGCCTGATCCGCGAGCTCGGCGAGGGCGGCGCACGAGCCGGACGCGGCCCTTCTTCCCGCTCCGGCGGCCGGAAACCGGATGCCAGGACCATCGGCGCTTATACGACAGACCTGACGGAGGCCGCCCGCTGCGGCCGCCTGGACCCGGTCTTCGGGCGGGACGCGGAGCTGGGGCGCATGCAGGAGATCCTCTGCCGGCGCACGAAAAACAACCCACTGCTCCTGGGGGACCCCGGCGTGGGAAAGACAGCCCTGGCGGAGGGCCTGGCCCAGCGCCTGCTGGCGGAGGATGCGCCGGAGGGGCTTTACGACAAGCGCATCCTCTCCCTGGACCTGGGCGCGCTGGTGGCGGGCACCAAATACCGCGGTGATTTCGAGGACCGGATGCGGAACCTGCTGGAGGAAGTGCGCGTCTGCGGCAACATCATCCTGTTCATCGACGAGATGCACATGCTGGTGGGCGCGGGGGCCGCGGAGGGGGCCATCGACGCCTCCAACATCCTCAAGCCCCTGCTGAGCCGGGGCCTCGTACAGGTCGTCGGGGCCACCACCCGGGAGGAATACCGGCGGTATCTGCAAAAGGACGCGGCCCTGAGCCGCCGCTTTCAGCCCATCGACCTCCGCGAGCCCACGGAGGAGGAGGCGACGCGTATTCTCACGGGCTTGCTCCCGCGGTATGAGGCCCACCACCGGCTTGCCATCTCCCGGGAGGCGGCGGCCGCGGCGGTGAAGCTCAGCAGCCGCTATGTGCCGGACCGCTTTCTGCCGGACAAGGCCATCGATCTGATGGACGAGGCGGCTGCCCGCGTCCGCCTGCAAACCGGCCTCTGCCTGCCGGACGGGCTTCCCCGGCAGGTGGAGGCAGAGGATGTGGCCGCCGTGGTCTCCCAGTGGACCGGCATCCCCGTCTGCGCCATGACCGGGGAGGAGGGGCGGCGGCTGCAGGAGCTGGAAACCGTGATGAAGCGGCGGGTGATCGGCCAGGACGCCGCCGTGGCCGCCGTGGCCGCCGCCGTCCGGCGGGGCAGAGCCGGACTGAAGGAGCCCGGCAGGCCCCTGGGTTCCTTTCTCTTTGCCGGACCCACCGGCGTGGGCAAGACGGAGCTCTGCCTCGCTCTGGCGGAAGCGCTTTTCGGCAGCGAAAAGGACCTGATCCGTCTGGACATGTCCGAGTATGCGGAGAAGTTCACCGCTTCCAGGCTCATCGGCGCGCCGCCGGGCTACGTGGGCTCCGACGAAGGGGGCCTGCTGACGGAGCTCATCCGCCGGAGGCCCTACAGCGTGGTGCTGTTCGACGAGCTGGAAAAGGCCCACAGGGAGGTGCTGGACCTGCTGCTGCAGATCCTCGAAGACGGGCGTCTCACCGACGCGCACGGACGCACGGCGGACTTCCGCCATGCGGTGATCGTCATGACCACCAACGCCGGCAGCGCCGCCGCGGAGCGCCGGCTCCCCCTGGGCTTTCTGCCGCCGGGGGCGGAACCGCGGCGGGAGGATGCATTGCTGCGGGAGCTGAAGCAGGCCTTCCGCGGGGAACTGCTCAACCGGATGGATGAAATCCTGTGTTTTCATCCGCTGGAAAAAGAGGCGCTGGTGAAGATCGCGGAAAAGCTGATCGCCGGGCTGGCGGCGCGGCTGGCGGCTATGGACGTCGGTCTCACGGTGGAGGCGGGCGTGGCCGAAGCTCTGGTCCGGGAGGGCTATGACCCCCTGTTCGGCGCGCGGCCCCTGCGGCGGCATCTGCGGCGCAGGCTGGAGGACCCTCTGACAGACCTGATCCTTGCGGGCAGCCTGCCGCCGGGCAGCCGGGCGGCGGTCGGGCTGGAGGACGGCGTCATCCGCCTCCGCTGCGCCGAAGCCGCGGAAGCCTCCGGCGTATGAGGGATCGGAGAATGGAGAACCCCGGCGCTTGCCTATTGCAGGGCAAGCGCCGGGGTACTATAATAGGTTTACTGTTCCGTCTGCGTTCCGTCTTCTTCCGCCGGAAGCTCCGGCTCCAGCCCCAGGACCGTCGCGGTCAGGAATCGGCTCCAGAGTCGGTAGCACTCCGCTGTCAGGTGGATGCCGTCCCCGGTGCACTCCGGGGGCAGGACGCCCTCCTCGTCGGCAAAGAACGCGTAAACGTCGATGAGGCCGTAACCCCGCTCCTCCGCGACGGAGCGGATCATATCGTTGACGGCGCAGCAGTTTTCCACGGTAAAGAGCTCCCCGCCGTTCAGCTCCGGATTCACGGGCGGCGCCGTACACAGCCAGAATTCCGCCGCGGGCTGCGCCTCTGCCAGCCGGTTCAGGAAGGTCTTGAACCAGGGGCGCAGATAATCCATATCATAGCCCATTTCATTGGTACCGTAGATCAGGATGATCTTTCCGTACTGCTTCTCCGACAGCAGGGACCGCAGGGTGAAGCTGCGCTCATGCCTGTCCCGGCAGACGGTGTCCAGCCCGGTGAAGATGCTGCCGCCGTAGCTGAAGCAGATATCTCCCGCCGGCAGCTCGCCGAACATGCTGAGGCCGCCGCAGTGGGAATTGCCCAGGAGCAGCGCATCGCTGAACCAGTCCTCCGGCATAGCGGAGCGCAGCTTGGGCTGCCGCAGCTCCGGCAGGAGCAGCCGCTGGATCACCGCCGCTCCCTCTGCGCGCGTCAGGATGCGCTCCGGGCGGAAGCAGCCGTCCTCATAGCCCTGCATGACGCCGGCGGCATAGACCGTCACCACCGCCTCCAGCCCATCCTCCGGGATATCCGCCAAATCCGCGATCCCCGCCAGGATGTTCTCCCTGTCCGGCACAGAAGCGTCCTCCTCCGAGACGGGCAGCAGCGGCAGCCGGGCCAGGAGCTCCGCCGTCCGCAGCCGGTCCGCCGGTTCCGGCAGACGCGCCAGGTCCTCCACGGAAAGGATGCCCTCCCGCAGGCCGAATTCCCCGTAGGGCATCCACCAGCCGCTCCCCGCCGGTTCCTCCGTGTCCTCCGGCATATAGGGCGAAAGCATCAGCTTCAGGAGCTGCGCCTGGGTCAGGGTGTCGCCGGGGCGGAAGGTTCCGTCCGGAAATCCCTGAAGGATGCCCCGGGAAGCAAGAAAGCGGACCGGCGCATAAAACCAGTCGCTCTCCGACACGTCGGAGAAGGTCAGTTCCGCCTCCGGCAGTTCTTCTTCCTCTCCCCCGGAGACAGCCCGGGCAGCGGAAATCAGCAGACAAAGGGCGCAGAAAAGCGCCGCAAAGCGTTCCATCGTTCGTTTCATGGGCGCATTCTAGCACATCCCAGCGCCAAAAGCAACCGATCAAAAAGGCCGAAGGGCCGGGAGAGAGCATCATGTCATTTACCCATCTGCATGTTCACAGTGAATACAGCCTGCTGGACGGGGCCTGCCGCATCGAAGGACTGATGCAGCGCGTCAGGGAGCTGGGCCAGGAGGCGGTGGCCGTCACGGACCACGGGGTCATGTACGGGGCCGTCACCTTCTATAAAGCCGCCAAGGCGGCGGGGATCAAGCCCATCATCGGCTGCGAGGTCTACGTCGCCCCCCGGCGCATGCAGGACCGGGAGCACGGCATCGACAACGAAGCGCGGCATCTGGTGCTGCTCTGCGAAAACGAGACCGGCTACCGGAACCTCTGCTATCTCGTGTCCCGCGCCTTCATCGACGGCTTCTACCTCAAGCCCAGGATCGACAAGGAGCTGCTGCGGCGGCACACGGAGGGGCTCATCGCCCTCTCCGCCTGCCTGGCCGGGGAGATCCCCCGGCTGCTGCGACAGGAAGACTATGCCGCGGCAAAAGCCGCCGCTCTGGAGCTGAGCGAGATGTTCGGTCCGGAGCACTTCTACCTGGAGCTGCAGGACCACGGCCTACCGGAGCAGCAGCCGGTGAACCAGGGCATCCTTCGCCTCCACCGGGAGACGGGGCTGCCCCTGGTGGTCACCAACGACGCCCACTATCTCACGAAGGAGGACGCGGAGGTGCAGGACGTGCTCCTCTGCATCCAGACGCAGAAGACCGTGCAGGACGAGGACCGGATGCGCTTTGAGACCCGGGAATTCTACATCAAATCCGAGGAGGAGATGCGCTCTCTTTTCCCCGATTGGCCGGAGGCGGCGGACAACACCGCTTTGATCGCGGAGCGCTGCAATCTGGACTTCACCTTCGGGGAATACCATCTGCCGGAATTCCAGCTGCCGGAGGGGGAAACGAGCGCCAAAGCCTATCTGCGCCGCCTCTGCCAGCAGGGCTTGGTACAGCGCTACGGGGCGGAGGCTCCCTCCCTGCAGAGCCGGCTGGATTACGAGCTGAAGACCATCGACGATATGGGCTTCAACGAATACTTCCTCATCGTCAGCGATTTCGTGCAGTACGCCAAATCCCAGGGCATCCCCGTGGGCCCCGGCCGGGGCAGCGCCGCGGGCAGCGTGGTCAGCTACACCCTGAAGATCACCGACGTGGACCCGGTGAAATACAACCTGTATTTCGAGCGCTTCCTGAACCCGGACCGGGTCAGCATGCCGGATATCGACATCGACTTCTGCGTGAACCGCCGGGGCGAGGTTGTGGATTATGTCAACCGAAAGTACGGCAGCGACCGGGTGGCCCAGATCGCCACCTTCGGCACCATGGCGGCGCGGGCCGCCGTGCGGGATGTGGCGCGGGCCCTGGGCATCAGCTACGGGGACGCAGACCGGGTGGCGAAGCTGATCCCCGCCACCCTGAACATGACCCTGGACGACGCCCTGCGCCTGTCCAAGCCCCTGAAGGACCTGTACGACACGGACGAGAGCGTGAAAAGGCTGCTGGATATCGCCAGGGCCCTGGAGGGCATGCCCCGCCACGCCTCCACCCACGCCGCCGGGGTGGTCATCACCCGCGACCCGGTCTATACCTACGTGCCCCTGAGCCGCAACGACGACGTGGTGGTGACCCAGTATCCCATGACCCAGCTGGAGGAGCTGGGATTGCTGAAAATGGACTTTCTGGGCCTGCGGAACCTGACGGTGCTGTGGGACGCGGTGGCGCGCATCCAGCGCCGGCAGCCGGATTTCGACCTGAACGCCATCCCGGAGGGGGACCGGGAGGTCTACGACATGCTCACCGCCGGACACACCTCCGGGGTCTTCCAGATGGAATCCACGGGCATGACCGGGGTCTGCGTGGGCCTCAAGCCCCAGAACATCGAGGACCTGACGGCCATCATCGCCCTCTACCGGCCCGGTCCCATGGAATCCATCCCCCGCTTCATCGACTGCAAGCAGCACCCGGAGAAGATCAGCTACAAGCACCCCCTGCTGGAAAGCATCCTCTCCGTCACCTACGGCTGCATCGTCTATCAGGAGCAGGTCATCGAGATCTTCCGCAAACTGGCGGGCTTCTCCCTGGGTCAGGCGGACCTGATCCGCCGGGCCATGAGCAAGAAGAAGCAGAAGGAGATCGTCCGGGAGCGGGAGACCTTTGTGAACGGCGACCCGGCGCGGGATATCCCCGGCGCGGTGGCCAACGGCGTTCCGGCGGAGGTGGCAAACGCCATCTACGACGAGATCTTTGCCTTCGCCAACTATGCCTTCAACAAGGCCCACGCCGTCAGCTACGCCATCATCGCCTATCAGACGGCCTATCTAAAATGCCATTATCCCTGCGAATACATGGCGGCGGTGCTCTCCAGCGTGCCGGACAACACCGCCAAGATCGCGGAATACATCGCCGACTGCCGCGCCGGGGGCATCCCGGTGCTGCCGCCGGACATCAACGAATCCAACGACGGCTTCACCGACACCCGCAGCAGCATCCGCTTCGGCCTGGCGGCGGTGAAGGGCATCGGCCGCAATTTCATCCGCAGCGTCATGGCGCAGCGGAAGCAGGGCGGCCCCTTCCGCTCCTTCCGGGATTTCTGCGAGCGCATGAACGGACCGGAGCTGAACAAGCGGGAGGCGGAAAGCCTCATCAAGGCCGGGGCCTTCGACAGCCTGGGGGCGAACCGGCGGCAGCTCCTGGCGGTCTACTCGAAGCTGATGGACGACATCCAGGCCGACCAGCGTTTGAACCTGGAGGGCCAGTTCGACCTCTTCGGAACGGCGGAGGAAGCCCCGGACTTCCAGCTGCCGGACCTGCCGGAATTCTCCGCCGCGGAGAAGATGGCGATGGAGCGGGAGGCCACGGGCCTCTTTCTCTCCGGTCACCCCATGGACGACTACCGGGAGCAGACCCGGCGGGCGGGGGCTTCCCCCATCGGGGATATCATGGCCGCCTTTGAGAGCGGCGAGGAAAAGGGGGCCTATCGGGACGGGCAGACGGTGCTGCTGGCCGGCGTGGTCTCCGCCTTCAAGACCAAAACCACGAAAAACAATTCCCTCATGGCCTACGTGACCCTGGAGGACGGAGGCGGCAGCATGGAGCTGCTGGTTTTCCAGCGGACGCTGAACGACTGGAACGGAAAGCTCAGCGAGGGCGCCGCCATCTATGCCAGGGGACGCATCTCCGTGCGGGATGAGAAGGACCCCCAGCTCATGGTGGAGGATATCTGCCTGCTGGAGGGGGACGGCATGCCCCGCTTTGCCGGCCGTGGCTTTGAGCGGCGGCGGAGTCCCGCCCAGCCGCCCCCTGCGCCCACAGCGCCGAAGGAGGCGGAAGCCCCCAAGGGCCGCACTCTCTGGGTGAAGCTCCCCTCCAGGGACTGCCCGGAATATGAGCGGCTCATGCGCATCCTCATCATGTTCGAGGGCCTGGAGGCGGACCGGGAGACCCTGAGGCTCTATTTCACGGACACGAAAAAACAGCTTGTCTCCCGCTGCTGGCTCCACCCCTCCCTTGTGCGGGAGCTGAAGGAGATGCTGGGAGAGGACGCCGTCGTCATGAAATGACCTGCCGGACGAAAAAACGCCGGGAATGCGGCTCGCATCCCGGCGTTCGGCATATCGTTCATATCGTACATTGCCGTCACTTCAAAAAGATGTTTTTCTCCCGCTCGCAAAGCAGATAGTGTCCCTGCCAGCGGAAGTAGACCTTGCTGCGGTCAGCGGGGTTCACATAGACCGTCGTCTCATAGTCCCAATCCGCGGCGAAGTTTTGGTCGGAGTTCTTCCAGTCCTCGGTGTAGAACAGGGTCCCGGCCTCAACGAAGCCCTCGTCCATGGAAACGACGACGCTGTTCTCTCCCCCGCTCCCGATGCGGTAGCTGATCCCGTCCACCATCACATGCTGATAATCGAAGATGCTCAGCCCCCCCAGCAGCAAAAAGAGGACGGCAAGCACCAGGACGAAGGCCACGGCCAGGATCACCCCCGGCTTGACGCGGGAGACCCTTCGCTCCCGCTGGGCCTTCTTCGCCCGCTCCAGGCCCTTGCCGTAGAAAAACTGCTGTTGCTGCTGCTGATATATGGGATCGACGCCTCCGGGCATAAGATCACCTCCTTTGGCATCATCGTATCAAATCCAAGCTCTTTTGTCAAACAGCGCAGCCCGGAAAGAAATACCGCGCGCTTCCGATGGGAAGCGCGCGGTATTCGATCAGATCAGATCAGTCGCTGACGTAGGGCAGCAGGGCGATCTGACGGGCCCGCTTGATGGCGGTGGTCAGCTCCCGCTGATGGATGGCGCAGGTGCCGGTGGTCCGCCGGGGCAGGAGCTTGCTCCGCTCGGACAGGAAGCGCTTCAGCTTCGCGGTATCCTTGTAGTCGATATAGCTGACTTTATCCACGCAGAACTGGCAAACCTTCCTGCGCTTGCGGGGGCGCATGGGCCTGTCGCCGCGCTCGGCACTGGTATTCACATTAGCCATGGTGATTCCTCCTTATCTTCGATGAAAGGGCTGCCCGGATCAGAAGGGCAGCTCGCCGTCGTCTTCCGCCTCGCTGAAATCGGCGGAAATGGCGGGCGCGTCATAATTCCCATAGGACGGACGGTCATAGCCGGAACCGCCCTGGGCGGGAGCGGCGCCGTCCCGTTTGGAGTCGCCGAAATAGACGTTGTCGGCCACGACCTCGGCGCTGCGGCGCTTGCCGCCCTCCCGATCCGTCCAATCCCGGATCTGGAGTCGGCCGGAGACCACCGCCATTCTCCCCTTGGTGAAATACTTGGAGACGAACTCCGCCGTATTCCGCCAGGCGACGATGTCGATGAAATCCGTCTGCTTTTCGCCGCTGTCACGGCTGCCGAAATCCCGGTCCACCGCCAGGGAGAAGCTGGCCACCGCCACGCCGGACTGGGTCCGCCGCAGCTCGGGATCGCGGGTCAAACGACCCATCAAAACGATGTGGTTCAGCATGTCAGCCCTCCGTCTTGACGACGATGTAGCGCAGGATGCCTTCCGTGATGCTCAGGATACGCTTCAGCTCCGCGGGGAATTCGGGCCCGGCGGTGAACTTCACCAGCTCATAATAGCCCTCGGTCTGATAGTCGATCTCGTAGGCCAGATGACGCTTGCCCCAGTCCTCGACCTCGTCGATGGTCGCGTTCTCCTCGATCAGGGTCTTAAACTTCTCGATGATCGCGGCGGTTTCCTCCTCCGTCTTGCGGGGATCGACGATATAGAGGACCTCGTACTTTTCCTGGATCTTTGCCATGTCTTTTGCACCTCCTTATGGACAATTGGTCTGCAAATGCAGACAAGGATATGCCGAAATAATCAGCCTTTTGATTATACACAAATGCCGGGGCTTGTCAAGGATTTTTTCAGTGCTTTACGGCGTATTTCTTCACATAGGGGATGCGCTCCAGCAGATAGCTCAGGGGCAGGCCCAGCACATACATCGCCACAGCCTCCCCGACGCCCACCTCCAGGGCGAAGACGGGATAGGAAGCCCAGAAGGAATCCGGGGTGATGACATAGGCCAGCATCGCGCCCACCATGACGGCGTTCACGATCACCGGCGGCAGCAGCGCCAGGCCACGGGGCTTGAGGCGGGCGGTGATCAGGCAGGCGATCAGGGTCGCCAGCGAGCCGAAAACGATGTCCAGCGGGCCGTTGCCCCCCAGGAGGTTCGCCAGCAGACAGCCCACGAACAGGCCCCAGCCGGTCTCCGGGAAGAACCAGGGCAGGATGCACAGGGCTTCGCTGACACGGCACTGGAGGTTCCCGTAGCTGATGGGGGCCAGCAGCAGGGTGACGGCGGCGTAAAGCGCGCCGATGACGGCGGCGCGGCAGAGCTTGTGGAGCTTCGTATCGTTCTGCATCAGGCGTTAGTTTCCTTTCTGTATGTCCTGCAGGCGGCAGCCGCAGTAATTCTGCCGGTAGATGCCCAGCTCCCGGCAGATTGCGATGGAGCGCTTGTAGCCCTCCCGCTTCTTGAAATCCGAGGGCAGCCAGACGGCGCCGCACTTCTCCCCCAGCTCCGCGCCAATGGCGTTGATGATCTCCGCGTTTTTGTGGGGACTCACGGTGAGGGTGGTGGTGAAAAAATCGAAGCCCTCCGCCTTTGCCCTTTCCGCCGTGCGCATGAGGCGCAGGCGGAAGCAGAGGGAGCAGCGCGCACCGCCCTCCCGGTCTTCTTCCCTGCCACGGACGGCGGCGAGGAAAGCTTCGTTATCCCAGGGCTCCGCAAGGAGGCGGAAGGGATAGCGCCGCAGCTTGTCAAATTCCCCCAGCCGCTTTTCGTATTCCTCCCGCGGCATGATATTGGGATTATAGTAAAACACGGTGATGTCCAGCCGGTCCGACAGGGCCTCCAGAGGCCAGCTGGCGCAGGGGGCGCAGCAGGCGTGCAGCATGAGCCGCGGCCTTGCCCTCCCCAGGCCGGCCAGGGTCTTTTCCATTGCTTCCTGGTAATTCATGGGCAAGAGGATATCATATTCCGCTTGATTCGGCAAGCGTCGGGCGCTATAATATTTTTACTGTACGTTATTTGGACGGCGCCCCCTCTCCGGCGGGTTTCGTCCACATTTCGCGTTGCCCGGATTTCCGGTTTTTGGAGGCAGACATGCTGGGACTGACCCGTGCCCTCCGGGGCGAGAAGGATTTTATCGAATTACTGCAGCGCATGGAATACGGCGGCTGTCCTCTGGTGTACAGCGGCCTGGGGGGCATCCACGCCGCCCACGCCGCCGCCGCCATCCGCAGAGAGACGGGGCGGCCCCTGCTGGTGATCTGCCCCGACGAGCTGGAGGCGGAGCGTTTCCGCGCCGATCTGGCGGCTTTCAGCCAGGAGGAGGCGCTGACCCTCTATGCCAGGGAGTTCACCTTCTTCCGGGCGGACAGCGTATCCCGCGAGGGGGAGCACGCCCGGCTGAAGGCCTTCCGCCGCCTGCGGGAGGGGACCGCTCCCCTGCTGGTGGCGACGCCCGACGGTCTGATGCAGCGGACCCTGCCGCCCCAGCGGCTGGAGGGAGTCTCCTTCACCCTCCGGGTGGGGGACCGGGCGGAGCTCGGTCTGCTGGCGGACAAGCTGACCCTCTGCGGCTATAAGCGCTGCGATGCGGTGGAGGGCATGGGGCAGTTCGCCATCCGGGGCGGCATCCTGGATTTCTTCTCCCCCGCCTACGCGCAGCCCGTGCGCTGCGAGCTTTTCGGGGATGAGATCGACGCCATGGGTCTTTTCGACACGGGGACGCAGCGGCGGACGGAGAACCTGCAGAGCGCGGAGATCATCCCCGCGGCGGAGTGCCTCCCCTGCCTGGCGGACGGGGGGACGGACCTTCTCTGCGAAAAGCTCGGCGCTTTCATCAAAAAGCTGCAAAAGCGCCGCTCGCCCCCCAACATCCTCATCGCCAATCTCACCTCCGACCTGGAGCGCATGGCCTCCGGCCTCAGCTTTTCCGCGGCGGACAAGTACATATCCCTGCTGTACGCCGAATTTGCCGACGGTCTCAGCTATCTGCCTCCGGATGCGGCGGTGATGGTCTATGAACCCGGCCGCTGCTCCGAGCGGGCCAAAAACTGGAGCTGGCAGCTGGGGCAGGACGTGCAGGCCCTTCTGGAGGGAGACCAGCTGGAGGGCAGCCTCAGCGCCTATTTCCGGGAGTGGGGGGAACTGTGCAACCGCCTCGCGGACTGGCCGGTGGTCTTTGCCGACAGCTTCCGTGGGAGCACCTATCCCCTGGCGCCCCGCACGCTGCTGAACCTGACGGCAAAGCTTTTGCCCAGCTACGGCGGCAGCCTCTCCACCGCCGCCGGGGACATCGTCCATTATCTCAAGGAGGGATACCGGCTGGTGGTTTTCGCCGGAGATCGGCGAAAGGCGGATATCCTGCGGGAATATCTGGAAGGGAACGGCGTCCGCCCCGTCATCGACGAAGCCCTGGCCCAGCTTGCCGATCCGGGGGTCTGCGTCATCTCCGTGGGCGGCCTCTCCTCCGGCATGGAATACCCCGGCATGAAGCTGGCGGTGCTGACGGAGGGGCAATTCGCCGCCCGCTATACCCAGGGCAAGGCCCGCAAGAAGGGCGACGGCAGCCGCAAGCGCATCCAGAGCTTCACGGACCTGTCGAAGGGCGACCTGGTGGTCCACGAGACCCACGGCATCGGCCGCTTCCTGGGCGTGGAACGGCTGCAGGTGGACGGCGGCTTCAAGGACTATGTGAAGATCGGCTATGCGGGCACCGACGTGCTCTATGTGCCCGCCACGCAGCTGGACGTGGTATCCAAATACATCGGCGCCGGGGGCGAGGACGCCCCGGTGAAGCTCTCCAAGCTGGGAGGAACCGACTGGGCCAAGGCCAAGACGCGGGCGAAAAAAGCCGCCCAGGACCTGGCGGCGGGGCTCATCCAGCTCTATGCCGAACGGGCGCGGCGCCCCGGCTACGCCTTCGGGCCCGACACGGTGTGGCAGCAGGAATTCGAGGAGCGCTTTGAATACGCGGAGACCGAGGACCAGCTGCGCTCCATCGCCGAGATCAAGGGGGACATGGAAAAGCCCGTGCCCATGGACCGGCTCCTCTGCGGGGACGTGGGCTTCGGCAAAACGGAGGTCGCCTTCCGGGCGGTGATGAAGTGCGTCATGGACGCCAAACAGGCCGCCATCCTGGTGCCCACCACGGTGCTGGCTCAGCAGCATTACGTCACGGCCATGAAGCGCTTTGCGGGCCTGCCGGTGCATATCGAGGTGCTGAGCCGGTTCCGCTCCCAGGCCCAGATCAAGGAATCCCTGCGCATGGTGAAGGACGGCAGCGCCGACATCGTCATCGGCACCCACCGGCTCCTGCAGAAGGACGTGGTCTTCAAGGACCTGGGTCTGCTGGTGGTGGATGAGGAGCAGCGCTTCGGCGTCACCCACAAGGAACGGCTCAAGGAGATGAGCAAGGGGGTGGACTGCCTCACCCTCTCCGCCACCCCCATCCCCCGCACCCTGAACATGGCCCTGGCGGGCATCCGGGATATGAGCACCATCGAGGAGCCCCCTTCCGGGCGGCACCCGGTGCAGACCTACGTATTGGAGCACGACTGGGGCGTGCTGGCCGACGCCATCCGCCGGGAACTCAGCCGGGGCGGCCAGGTCTACTATCTCCACAACCGGGTGGAGACCATCGACCGCTGCGCCGCGCGGATCTCCCAAATGGTGGAGGGCGCCAGCGTGGCCGTGGCCCACGGAAAGATGGACGAGGCGGGTCTGAACGCCGTCATGGACAGGGTATCTTCCGGCCAGGTGCAGGTGCTGGTTTGCACCACCATCATTGAGACGGGCATTGACATTCCCAATGTGAACACCCTCATCATCGAGGACGCGGACAGGCTGGGTCTTGCCCAGCTCCACCAGATCCGGGGCCGGGTGGGCCGCTCCAGCCGCCACGCCTTCGCCTACTTCACCTTCCGCCAGGGCAAGGTGCTGACGGAGATCGCGAACAAGCGCCTCAGCGCCATCCGGGAATACGCGGAGTTCAACTCCGGCTTCCGCATCGCCATGCGGGACCTGGAGATACGCGGCGCGGGAAACCTGCTGGGGGCCGAGCAGAGCGGCCACATGATGAGCGTGGGCTTCGACATGTATCTGAAGCTGCTGGAGGAGGCCGTGCTGGAGCAGAAGGGGGAAAAGAAAAAGGCCCGGGCCGAATGCTCTGCGGACCTGAGCGTGGAGGCGGGCATCCCGGATTCTTATGTGGAGTCCCCGGAGCAGCGGATGGACCTCTATCGCCGCATCGCCCTCATCCAGACGGAGGAGGACGCGGATGACATGACCGACGAGCTGATCGACCGCTTCGGCGATCCTCCCCGAAGCGTCAACAACCTCATCTATGTGGCCCTCATGCGGGGCGAGGCGGCCCGGGCCGGCATCACCGAGATCAGCCAGAAGGGCGGGCGGCTCATGTATAAGCTGGCGGATTTCGACATGGCCGTCATCTCCGGTCTCTACAACCTGGAGGAATTCCGGGGCAAGCTGAAGGTGGAGGCGGGCAGCAGCCCCGGCGTCAGTCTCAAGCTGAACACCGGCGCGGACGTGATCCGCCAGTCGGTGAAGTTCATACGGGCCTACAAAAGCATGCAGAAAAGCGAGGGATGAAACTACTGCGGGACGGCTCCCCGGCCGTCCCGCAGTGTTTTGTTATCGAAGTTCCTCCAGCGCCGCCTCCAGGGCGGTCAGGTCCTCTTCCGTGGTGGACCAGCCGGTGACGAAGCGGACCACCGTGTGGGTTTCATCCGTCTTCTCCCAGAAGCTGAACGCGATCTTCTCCCCCAGCTTCTCCATCTGCCGGTCCTCCAGCTCCACGAACTGCTGATTGGTGGGAGATTCCAGCCAGAGAGGGATGCCCCTATCCCGGAAGATGCTTTTCAGCTTTTCCGCCATGTCCGCCTCATGCCGCCCGATGCGGAAATAGAGATCGTCGGTAAACAGGGCGTCGAACTGGACCCCCAGCAGCCGCCCTTTTGCCAGGAGCGCCCCCCGCTTTTTGACGGCGTTTGTAAAATGCGCCGGGCGCCCGTGCCGGGGAAAGACCACTGCCTCCCCGCAGAGGGCCCCGCACTTGGTGCCGCCGATGTAGAAGGCGTCGCACAACTCCGCCAGGTCCGGCAGGGTCAGCTCCGCCGAAGCGCACAGGAGGCCGCAGGCCAGCCTTGCTCCATCCAGATACAGGGGGATTCCATGCTTCCGGCATACGCCGCTGATAGCCGTCAGCTCCGCTTTCGTGTACAGCGTGCCCAGCTCCGTGGGGTGGGATATGTAGACCATGCCCGGCCATACCATATGTTCCCGGTTGGCGTCGGCATGAAAGGCGTCCAGATAAGCTTCCAGCTCCTCCGCCGATAGCTTCCCGTCGTGCTGGGGCAGGGTCAGCACCTTGTGCCCCGTGTATTCGATGGCTCCGGCCTCATGGGCGGCCACGTGGCCGGTATCGGCGGCGACCACGCCCTCCCAGTCCCGCAGGAGGGAGGCGATCACCACCGCGTTCGTCTGGGTGCCGCCCACGAGGAATTCCACGTCCGCCTCCGGACTTTGGCAGGCAAGCCGTATCTTCTCCGCGGCGGAGGCGCACCAGCGGTCCGCCCCGTAGCCGGTCTGGGGCTCCAGGTTCGTCTCCATGAGCCGCCGCAGAACCTCCGGGTGCGCCCCGGTATTGTAGTCGTTTTCAAAGGATACCATTTTCAATCTCCATCGGAACAGAAAAGCTGCGGCGGCAAAAACCGCCGCAGTCGATATTCAGAAACAAGCCTCGCAGAGTTCGCGGCTCGGAAGCCGCGAACAAAATCGGAGTCATTTTTCGCACGGACATGCGCCGGGCGAAAAATCCATCTCACGGAGCGACTGTGCGAGCGAAGCGAGTGCGGGAAGCGAAGTGCAAGTCTCTTCAAAGCACAACCCAGCGAAGCGGTTGTGCTTTGACTTAAATCTTGTTGTCACTGCCCAGGACCTTGACGATCTTGCGCTTCACGATCTCCCGGATGTTGTCCCTGGCGGGGGTCAGGTACTGGCGGGGATCGAAGTGGCTCGGATTCTCCGCCAGGTGCTGCCGCACGGCGGCGGTGAAGCCCAGGCGCAGGTCGGAGTCGATGTTGATCTTGCACACGGCCATGGTGGCGGCCTTGCGCAGCATCTCCTCCGGGATGCCCACCGCATCCGGCATGCTGCCGCCGAAGCGGTTGACCACTTCCACATACTCCGGCAGGACGCTGCTGGAGCCGTGGAGCACGATGGGGAAGCCGGGCAGGCGCCGGGAGACCTCCTCCAGAATGTCAAAGCGCAGCTGGGGCTTCTGGCCGGGCTTGAACTTATAGGCCCCGTGGCTGGTTCCGATGGCGATGGCGAGAGAATCCACCCCCGTGCGGGAGACGAATTCCTCTACCTGGGCGGGGTCCGTATAGCTGGAATCGGCAGCGGAGACCTTCACGTCGTCCTCCACGCCCTCCAGCCTTCCCAGCTCGCCCTCCACCACCACGCCGTGGTCATGGGCATATTCCACCACCTTTTTGGTGACGGCGATATTTTCCTCAAAGCTGCGGCTGGACCCGTCGATCATGACGCTGGAGAAGCCCCCGTCCACGCAGGACTTGCAGATGTCGAAATCCGCGCCGTGGTCCAGATGGACGCAGATGGGCAGCCCCGTGTCCTCCACGGCAGCCTCGATAAGCTTCATGAGATAGACGTGCTTGGCATATTTCCGGGCGCCGGCGGAGACCTGGAGGATCAGGGGGGAGCGCACCTCGGCGGCGGCCTCCGTGATGCCCTGGACGATCTCCATATTGTTGACGTTGAACGCGCCGATGGCGTAGCCGCCTTCGTAGGCCTTGCGGAACATTTCGGTGGAAGTTACGATGGGCAAGGGTATCAGCTCCTTTCCCGGAAAGTTTACCACGGCCCCGTGGAAAATAAAAGGACAATTTCTCAAAATTGGCTGCATTTTCCGTTTATTTTGTGGTAGAATATGAGGAGTACCCCAATATGAAGGAGGAACATCCTATGAGCCAGCTTACCGGCGCCTGCGTTTTCGGCCAGTCCGGCGGACCCACCAGCGTCATCAACGCCAGCTTCTACGGAGCGGTGAAGGCCGCTCTGGACAGTGAGAGCATCACGAAGGTCTACGGCGCGGCCCACGGCATCCAGGGCATCCTGAACGACGTGCTTTACGATATGGGTCAGGAGGACCCCAAGGAACTAAGGCGGCTGCTGAACACTCCCTCCTCCGCCCTGGGCTCCTGCCGCTACAAGCTGGCGGACCCGGACAAGGACGAGAAGGATTTTCAGCGCATCCTGGAAATCTTCAAAAAATACGACATCCGCTATTTCTTCTATAACGGCGGCAACGACAGCATGGACACCTGCGAAAAGGTGAGCCGCTATATGCGCCGGGCGGGTTGGGAATGCCGGGTCATGGGCATCCCCAAAACCATCGACAACGACCTTTTCGGCACCGACCACTGCCCCGGCTTCGGTTCCGCAGCCAAGTACATCGCCACCAGCTGCATGGAGATCGCCCTGGACGCCGCCGTCTACGACTATCCCACCGCCACGGTGGTGGAGATCATGGGCCGCCACGCCGGGTGGCTGGCGGGCTCCGCAGCTCTGGCTTCCCGCTTCGGCTCCGGGCCGGACCTCATCTATCTGCCGGAGCAGGTCTTCGATCTGGAAGCATTCCTGACGCGCTGCGAGGCGGTCATCAGGGAAAAGGGCAATGTGTTCGTGGCCGTCAGCGAGGGCATCCAGGACAAGGAGGGCACCTTCATCAGCGAATATGCCTCCAAGAGCGGCACCGACGCCTTCGGCCACACTCAGCTGGGCGGCCTGGCAGTGTACCTGGCGGACCAGATCAAGAAGTGCTGCGGCGTGAAATCCCGGGGCATCGAACTGAGCCTGCTGCAGCGCTGCGGCGCGCACCTGGCCTCCCGCACGGACATCGACGAGGCCATGATGGCGGGCATGACCGCGGTGAACACCGCCGTGGCCGGCGAAACGGGGAAAATGGTGGCCTTCGACTGCAGCCGCCGGGATGGGACCTATGCCTGCCGCACGAAGCTGGTGCCCCTGCAGGACGTGGCGAACTACGAGAAAAAGGTGCCCCAGGAGTGGATACTCCCCGACGGTGCGGGGGTGACGAAGGAATTCGTGAGCTATGTGCTGCCCCTCATCCAGGGAGACTGCGAGCGGGAAACGAAGGACGGTCTCCCCCGCTTCGCCAAGCTGAAAAAGATCAAGGCGTAAGAATGTTATGTAAACCCTGCGGCAGTTGCTGACTGCCGCAGGGTTTTCTTATGCCGCCGCCTTTTTTTCCGCCGCGTTGTCTGCTGCTTCCCCTGTATGCAGCATGTCCTCGATGCTGATGCCGTAACCCTTGGTAGGGTCGGAGACCAGGACGTGGGTCACGGCCCCCGCAAGCCGCCCGTCCTGGAGGATGGGGCTGCCGCTCATGCCCTGGACGATGCCGCCGGTGAGGCGGAGGAGGCGTTCGTCCGTCACCTGGATCAGCAGGTCCCGGCTGCCGCCGCCGGGATAGACCCGCAGGATGCGGGCGCTGTACTTCTCCCGGCGGCCGCTGACGTCGGAGAGAATCTCCGCCGCGCCGCAGCGCAGCTCCCCCAGGGGGCAGAGCTCTGCCGGCTCTCCCAGTGTCTCCGGCAGCGCGCCGGGCTCCAGCAGGCCGAAGATGCCTGCCTCCCGGTTCTCCAGGATGCTGCCGAAGGGCGCTTCCAGGCCCATGTTTCCCTTCAGCTCTCCCGGCTCCCCCGCGCTGCCCCGCAGGATGGATTCCACGCTGGCCTTGCCCACGACGCCGCTTTTCATGGGCAGCATCACTCCCGTGTCCACGTCGCTGACCCCATGGCCCAGCGCGCCGAAGCGGCCGGTGGCCGGGTCATACCAGGTCATGGTGCCGATGCCGCTGAGGCCGCTGCGCAGCCAGACCCCCAGCTCCGGCTGCCCGTCCTCCCCCTTTTCCGGACGGACGGTGACCTGCATTTCCTTTCCCTGGCGGAGGAAGCGGACGCTAACCTCCTCTCCCTCCGTCTCCAGGGCCTCCCGCAGCTGGCGGGCGGTGCTCACATGGACGGCCCCCACGTCCACGATCAGGTCCCCGCTGCGGATGCCCGCTTCATAGGCCGGCGACCGGCTGCCGTCGGGGGTCTCCAGCTCCGACATGCCGATCACCAGCAGCCCGTCCGTCTCCAGATGCACCCCGATGGCGGCCCCCACCGGCACCAGCTGCCGGGGCGGTTCCTCCGCTGCCGCCGGGCTCAGCAGCAGAAGGAACACGGCGGCCAGGGCCGCCGCTCCTTTTTTGATCATTTTTGCCACAAGCTCTCTGCTCCTTTTCATTGTTGCCCAGGCGGACCGCTGTGTCCGCCTCTAGCAGTATGCCGCAAAGAAAGCAAAAAACCAGTGACAATATTCTGCGCTTTTGGCACCGTCCGATCCAGCCGTGTGATTGGCATTTTCTTCCATTCGTGCATAGAATGTACTATGAAGGAGGTGCTCAGACGATTTGAACCTTTTGCGTTACGGCTCCGTTGGCCCCCAGGTGGAGCTGGTGCAGCTTGCCCTGCAGCGGGAGGGCGCTCTGCGGGAGGACCCGGACGGCATTTTCGGCGCGCGCACCCGCGCCGCCGTCACAGGCTTTCAGCGCCGAAACGGTCTGGCGGCGGACGGCGTCGTGGGAAAGGCCACCTGGCAGACCCTGACCCCCTGGCTCACGGGCTGCCGCACCGTCACCGTCCGGCCGGGGGACACGTTTTACAGGCTGGCGGTGCGCTGGGGCGTCAGCCTGCGCAGCGTGGAGACCGCCAACCCGGAGGTGGACCCTCTGAACCTGCAGCCGGGGCAAAAGCTGGTGCTGCCCCTCCCCTTCGAGGTGGTGCCCGCAACGATCCGCTTCACCTCCACGGCGCTGTCGTACTGCGCGGAGGGGCTGGCGGCAAGGTATCCCTTTCTGGAAACGGACAGCGCGGGGCAGAGCGTGCTGGGAAAGCCGCTGCGCCTCCTGCGCTTCGGCCGGGGGCGGAACGCGGTGTTCTTCAACGCCGCCCACCACGCCAACGAGTGGATCACCGCGCCGCTGGTGCTGCGATTCCTGGAAAGGCTCTGCGCCGCCTACGCTTCCGGCCGGGCCGTCGGCGGGGTCATGGCCTCCGAGCTCTGGAATCGCTGCACGCTCCGCCTGCTGCCCATGGTGAACCCGGACGGGGTGGACCTGGCGACCGGGGAGATCGCCCCCGGATCGGAGGCTTACGCCCAGGCACTGGCCATGAACGGCTCCCGGGCGGGCTTCCCGGAAAACTGGAAAGCCAACATCCGGGGCGTGGACCTCAACCTGCAATACCCCGCGGGCTGGGACGATGCCCGACGCATCAAGTTCTCCCAGGGCTACACGAAACCGGGACCGCGGGATTATGTGGGCTCTGCGCCCCTGACGGAGCCGGAGAGCCGCGCCGTCTATGATTACAGCCTGCGCAATCCCTTCGATCTCACCCTCAGCTATCACACCCAGGGGCAGGTCATCTACTGGAAATACGACGGCTTCGACCCGCCCCACGCCAAGGTCATCGGCAGGCGTCTGGCAGCCCTCAGCGGCTACGCCCTGGAGCTGACGCCGGAGGAATCCGCCTACGCCGGATACAAGGACTGGTTCATCCAGCAGTTCGACCGCCCCGGTTATACCGTGGAGGCGGGCGAGGGCGTCTCTCCCCTGCCCCTCGGGCAGTTTGAGGAGATCTATCGCGCCAACGAACCCCTGCTGGCCTATGCCATGCTGGCGACGGTGGGGTAAACGCACTCTATCCGGCGCGGCCGGGACGCAGGCGCGCAGTCTGACAGGAGCAAAAGAAAGGAACAGCCCCCGGCACGGCAGCTTCCTTCTGCGTCCGTGAGCTGTTCCTTTTTTGATCAATTTTACCTGCAGCGGAGCCGCCGCGTCTTTCGTTCTCTCCCCGCGCCTTTGCGGACAGGCCGGTCTAACCCTTGACTGAGCGCATCGCCAGGAAGGTCGGGATATGCAGTTCGTGCAGGCGGCCAACGCCGTTGGTATCCTCATAGAGGCTCTGAAGCGTGAAGCCCGCCTCCAGCTGTCCGCCGATCTGCTCCTCCAGCGTATGGGAGAATTGAAAACCCGCATCGTCCGCTTCCAGCTGCGCCCGCTGCGCTGCGTCAGTCAGGGGATCGAAGGGGAGATGGTTGACGATCTCCCGCTCGTCCTCGTCCACGATGAAATTGACATAGTGGTCAACGCCTGAAAGCAGCGTTCCGCCCCGCTTCAGCACGCGCCAGCACTCCCGCCAGAGCGGCCTGACCTCCCGGATGTAACAATTGGAGACCGGGTGGAAGATCAGGTCGAAGGTCTCGTCCGGAAAGGGCAGCGGCTTTGTCATATCGGCCCGTACGATGGATATGGCGTAGCCCTCCCGCTCGGCCACCATGCGCTCGCTGGCAAGCTGCCGCTCGGAATAGTCCAGCACCGTGCATTCCGCGCCGAGAGCGGCGAAGATCGGCATCTGCTGACCGCCGCCGCTGGCGAGGCCGAGGATGCGCTTGCCCCTCAGTTCTCCGAACCAGGCATGGGGGACCGGCTTTGTAGGCGTCAGCAGAACGTCCCAATGCCCCTGCACGGCGGCCAGATATGTCTCATGACAAATGGGTTTTCCCCATTCCCAGCCTTGCTCCACCCAGCGGTCGATCGTCGATGCGTTGACGTCCTGGTAGTTCATCTCTGTCTCCGATCCGTTCCACGCTCCGTCGGGAAACGGCGCCGTCTCACACGTAATACTTCTCCGGCTGTCCGTGGGCGGCGATGCGGAGCCTGAGGTCCGGGAATTCGTCCGCCAGCCAGTCCCGCAGGACGGGGATCACCACGTTTTCCGTGTTGAAATGACCTGCGTCGATCAGGTTCAGGCCCAGTTCTCTGGCACGCAGAAACTGGTCGTGCTTCACGTCGGCGGTCACGAAGGTGTCGCAGCCGGTGCGGGCGGTCTCCTCCAGCATGCTGCCGCAGCTGCCGCCCCCCACCGCCACCAGGCACACGGGCCGCCCGCCGTCCACATAGCGCAGTCCCGCACAGCCGAGCCTTTCCTTCGTCCGGCGCAGGAAATCCGGCAGCGGCAGAGCCTCCGGCAGGCTGCCCAGGCGGCAGATGTGCTCCAGCTCATAGGGACGGGCGTCCCCCAGGCCCAGGGCTGCGGCCAGGGCGTCGTTCACACCGCCGTCCGCCGCGTCCAGATTCGTGTGCATACAGATGGCGGCCATATGCCCGGTGAGCAGGTCCATGGCCTTCTTCCCCTGGGGAGCCTCGCTGCTGACGGTCTTCAGGTCGAAAAACAGGGGATGGTGGCTCATCACCAGCCCCGCGCCCCAGGCCTTCGCCTCCGCGACCACTTCCCCGGTGATCTCCAGGGCCAGCATCACCGAGCCCACGCTCCAGTCCCGGCTGCCCACCAGCAGACCCACGTTGTCAAAATCCAGCTTTGTTTCCACAGGGGCCTTCGTATTCAGAAAATCGAAGATTTCACCAACCGTAGGCATCCTTCATATCCTCCAGCAATTCTTCCGTCCGGCGCAGTTCCGCCGGATCGGGCTGCCGGGCCTTCCCCATCCCGGCCAGAGACCGTTCCAGCTGCCGATACAAGCGATGGGCGTAAGCCGTCTCCGTGAACCCGGCCCACAGGTGGGCAGGGCGCGGCAGGGGCGCTTCCCCCGTCTCCGCCAGGAACACCCAATAGAGCCGGTTTCGCTCGGAAACCGGCTTTTCCTCCCGGACGAGCAGACCGTGGCCGTAGAGCCAGGTCAGCAGCTCGGCCCGTTTGGTCATGGGCTGGAGGATGAGGCGCTTCCCCGTCCAGTCCCAGCCCGCGCTTTCCAGGATGGAGACCATGGTCTCCCCGCTCATACCCGCGATGACCACCGCGTCCGCCTCCCGGGGGCGGATACCCTCCAGGCCGGGGCAGAGGCGAAATTCGACGCCCGTCACCCCATAGCGCCGGGCGGAGGCGCGGGCAGCCTCCAGCGGCCCCGGGGCGATGTCCGAGGCGATGACATGTTCGCAGACGCCCCTTTGCCGGAGCCACACGGGCAGATAGCCGTGGTCCGTCCCCACGTCCGCCGCCCGCGCGCCGGGCGGGACCAGCTCCCCCACAGCCAGCAGCCGGGGCGTCAATCGGATCAGTTCCGTCATGATGCAAAAAGACCGGCGGTTCAGGCCGGTCTTTTCTCCTTACACCCGATTGGCCGCCAGGCCTTCGATCACGCCGTTGACGGCGCTGACGAACGCGTCAGGGTCGACGCCGTGCACCAGGCAGGCTTCCTCCACCGTCTCCTCGGATGCGGCGGCGCAGCCGATGCAGTGCATGCCGATGGCGGTGAACAGGGGGATGATCTCCTCCGCGAAATCCATTTCCAGCACTTCGGCGATCATGGTTTCCTTATTCAGCTTTTGGGGTTCCATTGGTCGTATCCCTCCCGGTTTACTCTGTTGTTTGGTTGCTTTATGGGGATATTATAACCGCGCCGCGTCGAAAATACAATACCCTTGTCGCGGGTTTCTTGTGAATGGCTGCGCGGTTCTTTCGTGCGGTTCTTTCGTACGGTTTTTCCGCAGCTGCCTCTCCGGATTTGCAAGAAGGATGCAGACACGGATGTGCTTTGCTTCGCCGCCTTCGATCGGCGTTCGCGCGGGATACAGTTTGCCTCCGAAGCGCTCCCGGAAACGCTTTCTCCGTAAAATCCCCGGTTTTTTCCGCGAAATCCGAAGGAATGAGAAATCCGGAATCGCTTTTTCCGTGAAATCCGAAATTCGTGCTTGACAAGGGTGTGGCGCTGTGGTATAGTAATTAAGCTTCAGGCGATATCGCGGGGTAGAGCAGTTCGGTAGCTCGTCGGGCTCATAACCCGGAGGTCGTGGGTTCAAATCCCTCCCCCGCAACCATTCGGCAGACATGACGGTTTTCCGTCGTGTCTGTCTTTTTTGTTTCCCGACCAAGGGGCCGGAAACCGAGCGATATCAATGCTTCCGGGCACTCGAAAGCTTTTCGTAATCTGATGTCATTCTTCATCCCTCTGTCTCTGTTACTGCCGCGATTTATTCAGTCTTTCTTTACTCCATCGAAACTTGCGGTCGCCCTTTGGCTGTCCGCCTTCGCCAAACTGTCCCATTGGCAGATCAAAGGTGCCGTGAATGGGACGGTTTCGGAATTATATCCTCGCGCTTTACGCTGCCACGGCGTTGGCGTTGACCCGGTCGATCACCTGGCGGATGCCCGCCCAGACGGACAGGTCCGTGAATACCTCCACGATGCTGCCCTGGTCGGTGAAGGGCGTCTCCTGCAGCACGGATAAATCCTTCATCATGCCGTTGTGAACGATGTATTCCACGATCTGGTTGACGAAATAGATCTGGCGGCTGTCCAGGTTCACGTCGTTCAGAAACTCCGCGAAGGCGGCCTTGGCCGCGTTCATGTCCAGCCCCACGATCTCCCGCACGAACTCGCCCAGGGGCTTGGAGCCGTACTCAGCCTCATACTCCTGCCGGGTGCCGACCTCGCTCCAAAGGATACGCTCCAGCACTCTGACATCCTCACCGGTCAGGGGAACATTGCCCTTGAGCTTGGCGATCACGGCGTTGTCCTGGTGCTGCCGGACATAGAACTCCGCCTTGGCCTTGTAATTCTTCAGATCGTCGTTTTCCAGCTCCGATTCCTTCCACTCCACGGAGAGGACCTCGTCGTCGAAATCCGTATCATAGATGATCTTGCCGGTCGGGATGTACTTCATCAGGTCCCGCAGACTTTCGCGGATGTGCTCAAATTCGCCCACCCCCGCGTTGTCCAGATAATCCGTATGCAGGATCTTGTCGATCAGCTCCGCCTGCATCATGATCTCCGGGATATTGGCGACGCTTGCCACGGCGGAAACCTTTTTCAGCAGGTCATGCCGCGCCCGGCTGTACTTCTTCCCCGCCAGATAGGCCAGCTCGATGCCGTACATCAGTGCGTCGAAGCGCAGCGCTTTGGCGTCGTCCGCATCCGGCTCGATCAGCGGGGCCAGCTCCTGCCGCATGAGCAGGGTGTCCTCATAGGTGAGGGCGCTGTAATTGTCGGGATCGGCATACAGCTCCACATATTTCAGATGCTGCTTGACCGCGAAGTTGTCGCGGTTGAGTTCCCCCACCTTGGCGGCCATGTCGTCCACCAGCGACTTGCGGAACGCGATCAGCTCCGGCGTCTGATAGTTGAGATCCTGCAGCTTGAAGGCGATCTGTGCCTTGAGGTGGAAGATGGCGCCGGACAGGGCGATCATGTTGGCGGTGGGCTTCCCCTTGTTCATGCGGAAGAATTCGAAATTGCCGCAGAAATCGAAGATATAGAATTTGTCCTTGTCCGCGCCATCGATCAGTCCCGGACACAGCCGGGTGCCCCGGCCGATTATCTGCCAGAACTTGGCCTTGCTCATGACCTTCTTGAAAAAGACCAGGTTCAGCACCTCCGGCACGTCGATGCCGGTGTCCAGCATGTCCACGGAGATGGCGATCTGCGGCAGCTTGTTCGGCTCGGAAAACTCGTCGATGGCGCTCTGGGCATAGGTCATATAGTTGTCGATGACCTTGGCCCATCCGGTCAGATGGGGGTACTCCCTGCCGAAGACCTCCAGGATCTTTTCAGCGTGGGTGTGGTTCTTGGCGAAGATGATGGTCTTGCCGATCTTATTGCCGTAGTCGATCCGGATGCCGTGGGTCATGAGGATATGCAGCACCTCGCGGATGGTGTCCTCGTTGAAGATCCACTCGTTGAGCGCAGAGGAGGCGATGCTCTCCGGCAGCTCGCCGTTTTCGTCCTCGAAGGTGTCCTCATAGGCCTCCCGGTCCGCCTCGGAAAGCTCGTCGTAAACGATGCCCTGCTGGATGAATTTCAGCGTGGTCTCCACGGAGAGGAAATCCACCAGGAACCCGTCCTGCACCGCCTGGGCCAGCTCATAGCCATAGGTGGGCACGCCGCTCTCCAGCTCAAAGATCTCATAAGTATTCTTGTCGATCTCGTCCTTGGGCGTAGCGGTCAGGCCCACCAGGGGCGCGTCGAAATAGGTGAAGATATCCCGGTATTTGTTGTAGATGGAGCGGTGGGCCTCGTCGCAGATCACCAGATCGAAATGACCGCAGGAGAAGAGCTTTCCCTCCTCGTCCTGCACGGTGTCGATGCAGTTCATCATGGTCTGGTAAGTGGAGAACACGCCGCGGGCCTCATAATTATCCTTCTCCTCGCATAGGTTCGTCACCGAGAGGTCGGGCAGGAGGTTCACAAAATTGCGTTTGGCCTGAGTGACCAGGGAATTGCGGTCCGCCAGGAACAGCACGTTCTTGATCCAGCCCTGGTCCATCAGCACCTTCACAAGGGCAATGACCGTGCGCGTCTTGCCGGAGCCGGTAGCCATGACCAGCAGCGCCTTGCGGCGGTTGCGCTGCCCGAAGCTGTCGCAGACCGCCTTGACGGCCGCCTCCTGGTAGTAGCGCCCTGCGATGGCCTTATCCACCACGACGTTTTTGAGGCTGGAGCGCGTGCGCTGGAGGTTGAAGTGCTTTTCCAGGTCCCGCTTGGACCAGATGGCCGCGACCTTCCGCTCCGGATATCGGTTGTCCACAATGCGGGTCTCGAAGCCGTTGGTAAGGAACACCACCGGGCGGCGGCCCTGCCTCTTTTCGATCAGGTCGGCGTAGAGCTTGGCCTGCTGGCGGCCCTTGGCCGCGTCCGTGCAGGTGCGCTTGGCCTCGATCACGGCGAGGATGCGCCCGTCGTCCCCCAGCAGCACATAGTCGGCATAGCCCACCTCAGACTTGTTGGGCATGCCGGGGATCTCATATTCGTTCAGCCAGTTCTTGCCCTCGGTCCAGCCCGCGTCCGTGAGCATGGCGTCGATATAGAGCTTGCGGGTCTTGTATTCGCTCAGCTCCAGGGGCTTCGGGACATAGGTCTGCTGCTGTTCTTCCCGCCGGGCGGTGAGCTCGGCTTTGAGGGCGGCGTTTTCCGCCATGAGGGCCGCAAGGTCGATTTCCGACTCCCTTAGCAGGGTATCCCCTCCGTGTTCGTCAACAGCCGAGGCCGCCTCCCCTTGAATGGGGTTCAAGAGCGCCGGGTCAAAGGCCCGCTCCTCGTAGCTCTCCCCATAGCAGTAGGCCACGAAGTCCAGGAATATGTAGAGGTTTTCCAGGCACAGCGCCGCCTGTTCGCGGGAGATCCGGCTCCCCGCGTGGGCGGCGGTGTTGCCCAGCTTGCGGATGAAGTGCATCCGGCGCAGGAGATTTTCACCCGCCACGTCCCGGAATTCGTCCGTGCTCATGAGGCTGACCAGCTTATCGTCCCAGGGCAGCACAAGCTCGCCGTCCACGGAATACATCCATTTGACGGCTGCCTCCATGGCCCGGCGGCAGTTCAGCACGCAGGCCGCCGGGTCGATCTGATAGATCTTCTCCGCCGAAACCGCCACCTCTGCAAAAGAGGCGAACTTGGGTTCGGAGAGGAATATGTCAAAGTTGGTCATGGGATAGCCTCCCTCTTTTTTACTGTTTTCTCTGTCTTTCTATTTAGTGGAGACTGAAAACACTTTCGGATACTGGTAGCCTAATTCCCAAGCCGCGGGGTTGATATTCAGAATTCTCTCCCCAGCGACTGCCGTGTCAGCGAAAGCAACATATTTCACTTGGAAGACGAATGGGCTGAAAATGTTCTAGATCACCAAAAGCTATCGAGCCAACAATTCCTCTGCTCGTTGAATTCCGAGTGGAGAAAGCCTACATACGCCTGCTTTGTATTCAATCAATCTCTTGCTGTGTAAATCCCGTAATATTTTTCTGAAATCCGAAATATTTTTGTATTCTATCGATTCTTTAAGTTCGGTCTCATCCTGGCTATCTTTAACATAGAGTAAACACAGTATCTTATCCTTTGTCTTCATTCCAACGTCAAGTATGCGCAACATTGTTCCATTATCCCAAACAATTATCGTTTCTCGAATCATAATAGAATCAATACATTCTATTGCTTCATCAAACGATAACTTAGATGCCAGTCTGAACAATTCTGCGAATACCCATTTCATGTTGCTGAGTAACATAATTGCATCCATCTTGTTCGGATCAATTTCATTTTTATGAATCATCCCTCTCTTATTGCGTATACAGTACATCGCATAGAGAGCGCGCGGAATTATGATTCGATAGGATTCCGAAATAGACGAGGGATGGTTTTCCCAATCGAGTAGGACTCTTTCGTTGAAAATACTCAGCTTGTTTGATAAAGGCGTGTATTTCTTTTCCGTTTGTAATTCTATCATTCTGCGCCCTATTTCGATAAATTGACCAACTTCATTTCCAAAATACTGCCAGTGTGCTTTCTTATACTCTGAGACAGCTTTTTCGTAGCTCTCCATCAAAGAATCAACCAGCTCAGCTGGATAAATGGCATTTAACTCTTTTTGAATGTTACTTCTTGTCATTAATCATTTCCTCTAGCAATGCTTTTGCGGCGTCTTCGCCAGGCTGAGTTAATTCCAGAGTCCAGGACTGGCCAGAGCCTTTTCTTACGAAATTCGTAAGTTCATTTTTAAAAGTTGAAGCGAAATTGGCGCTATCAAAACAGGCATGTTTTTCGCATAGTGGTATTAGTTCTTTTCCCTGAATTTTACCTCCTTTTATGTACAAAACAATTAAAGCGATATTCTTTGCTTTCTCGGATTTGTTTGCACCAGGAATCTTTTGCAGGATTGAGATTTCCCCATCCTCGGCATCTATATGATAAATCCCAGCTTTTAGATACTTTTCTTTTTCGTCATGAGTATTGCTGGTGTCCCGCTTCGTTTCTGCTTCATCCATAACCGAGTCATTGATACTATCCAATTCAATTGGAGCACTCGTTCTTTTGCCTTTTTGTGGGGCAGAGAGATTCTTTTCTACAAATTCGAAAACTGTAGGCATAGTTTTTTCAACGAATTCTGCCGTCCCGGAGAGTGAGATAGTTCCCTCAAAAAGATTGATAATGACCGAAGTGTTGTTTTCCATTTCTAAAGCTCCTTTGCAATTGTTCTTTATGTTTTTTCTTTGACTTAACCAAAGTACTGCTGCATCAAACTGTCAAACAAAAGCTGCGTTTCGTCAAGGGACTTCTGGATGACAGATTTGGATTTGTCGATCTGAGCAACGAAGGCAGCGAACTGAAGCTGAAGCTCCAACGGTGGAAGAATTGCTACAATTGCTCCAATACCGTCCTGACTTACTGTGTATTGACCAGCTGACGTTTTAATCTGGTTTCTAAGCTGACGCTTTCCATACTCACTATTTAGCAAAGCACTCGCAAATGGGCCATCAAGAGCATTGTCATTGAAGTGTACCCGGATGATATGATCGTTATGAAACACCGGTTCACCGATATCATAGAACACAGCACATCTTCCAACGTTATCAGGATTCCCATTTACTCTTGCAAAGAGGAAGTCTTTATCATTTAGCAAATACCTTTTCTTTTCTGCTTGTGTAAGAACAATTCTGTTCGGGTTTGAATAATCAATATAACCGTCCTGTAGTTCTACAAGCCGCATTACAATATTCCCATCTTCATCATTTCCGCGCCGTGCCATTCCGTTGTTTGCAGCAGTTATTACATCAGAAAGGGGCTTCTTTCTCCAGCCTTTCGGATTAGTCTCAGGATCCCCGAACATCTCGACAAATCGGGCTTTGATCAGATCGTCAAGAGCGGAAAGCTGCTGCTTCCTGTAACCAATTACCTTCTTTGCTTTGTTTACTACCTTGAGGATAGTCTTCTGCTCTTCAAGAGAAGGAAGTGGCACTGTAAACTCCAGCAATGTTGGTGTAGGCAGGCTTCTTCTGCGAGCCGTTGAGCCTCTAAGCTTTGCCTTATAATAGGCAATTGCTCTTTCGCAGCGAAGCGCATTTTCAAGGAACTCCGGGATTATTCGGGACTGATCAATATCCCAGATTCCATAAGCTGGACTTACAATCCCAGCATCCACAATTCGCTGTGCAGCCAATACTCCTTCATCTATTGGAAAACTAACAACAAGCTGATTCCTATAAACCACTTTGTAATCTGATTTATCTTTTGAGGCTATTTCCTTTTTGAACTTATCATCTTGAAAAACAAGCCCATTGTGCATCGTCATAGACAAAACAGGATAAGAATCGTTACCACATCTAATCGTTTTAGCAGGTTTTATAAGTGTTCCGAGGGTAACTAGATTAGTTGTTTTCAGCATCCCTACAGACCTCAATTTACAGCCCCAGGAGTTCCCGGAGCGAATCCATTTCAGCACTGATCTCCATTTCCAACTCGTCCAGTTTGGCCATGATCTCACTCGTGGGCGGATACTCCGCCGCTTTGTACTCCGTCTGCTTGTATTTGTTGATGGAGAGGTCATAGCCATTGCCGACGATCTCGTCCTTCGGCACAAAGAAGCTCTGCTCCGTCCGTTTCCGTTCCTGTTCGGCATCCAACGCATGGAACCGAGCAATGATATCCGGGATATCGTTCTCCTTCGTCTCGCTGCGCTTGTCGTCCAGACTGTAGCCGTCGGCCTTCATATCGTAGAACCAGACCTTGTCTGTGCCGCCGTGGCCGGTCTTGGTGAAAACAAGAATGGCGGTGGACACGCCCGCATAAGGCTTGAACACGCCGGAGGGCATGGAGATCACCGCCTCCAGCCGGTTGCCCTCGATCAGCTCCTTCCGGATGGCCTTGTGGGCCGTGGAGGAGCCGAAGAGCACGCCGTCCGGGACGATGCAGGCGCAGCGGCCGCCCACTTTGAGCATCCGCAGGAACAGCGCCAGGAACAGCAGCTCGGTCTTCTTGGTCTTGCAGACCTTCAACAGGTCGGCGGAGACGATGTCCGCATCCAGGCTGCCCTTGAAGGGGGGATTGGCCAGGATCAGGGAATACTTCTCCTTGTCCGGGTTCTGGTCGGACAGGCTGTCCCGGTATTCGATGAAGGGGTTATCCACCCCGTGAGTCATCATGTTCATGGCCCCGATGCGCAGCATGGTGCGGTCCATATCGTAGCCATGGAACATATGGTTCATATAGTGATCCTTGTTCTGGCGGTTGAAGAAAACCTCCTGCTTGCGGTTTTCCTTGAGGTAGTCGCTCACCGCCACCAGGAAGCCGGAGGTGCCGCAGGCCGGGTCGCAGACGACTTCGTCCGCCCTGGGCTCCATCAGGTCCACCATCATGCGGATGATGTGCCGGGGCGTGCGGAACTGGCCGTTGAGACCGGCGGTGGAGATTTTGGACAGGAGGTATTCATACACGTCGCCCCTTGTGTCCGCTGTCTTTAGCTGGGCCATCTGCTCATAGATGCCATCCATGGCCGCGACTACCTTATCCAGCAGCAGCGGCGTGGGGAGCTTGAAAATGGCGTCGCCCATATATTTGGAATAGGCGCTCTCCTTGTCGCCGTGGAGGTTCTTGATGAAGGGGAATACCCATTCCTGCACGGTGGAATACATCTTCCCGGCAGGGAAATCGTGGAACACGCTCCATTTGAGCTGGCTGCCGTCCACGGTGCGGTCTCCGATCTGCACTTCCCTGGCGAAGATGCTCTCATAGGGCAGGCCCAGCATGGCCGCTTCTTTGGCCCGGAGATTGTCCGCGTCGTCCAGGTCGTGGATGAACATGAGATAGGTCATCTGCTCGATGACGTCCAGGGGATTGGTCAGCCCGCCGGTCCAGAAGATCTCCCAAAGGCTGTCGATTTTGCTTTTCAGTTCGCCTGTAACCATTTTTTACTCCTTCTCCCAGTTCCATGTGTAGGAGGTATAGCGGCCTCCGCCGATCTTGATGATCTCCCCGCTGCTCAGCATCTCCGTCAGCGCCCGCTCCACGGTCTTCTGGCTGACGTCCGGGCATTGGGCCATGATCTGCGCCTTCGTGATCCGCCCCGTGGTGGCCCGGATGATCTCCCGGACCCTGCCGGGCTTGGACAGGTGCTTTGTGACCAGCAGCGCCGCCCTGACGTCGAACTCCCGATAGGCCGCGATCACCACGCCCAGCATATAGCGGACGAAGGGCAGATAGTCGCTGGCGGCCTCATGCCACCCCGCCGAGCTGTCCTGCAGGGCTTCGTAATAGGTCTCCTTGCTGTCCGCGATCAGCCGTTCGATGCTGATGTATTTCCCGACGAAATATCCGGCGCGGTAAAGGAGTAGCAGCGTGAGCAGGCGGCTCATGCGTCCGTTGCCGTCGTTGAAGGGGTGGATGCAAAGGAAATCCAGGATAAACATGGGGATCAGGAGGAGCGCGTCCAGTTCCGGGTCTTCGGAGGCCTCCCGGAAGGCCCGGCAGAGGGTTTCCATGGCTTCCTGGGTTTCCCAGGCCGGGACCGGCTGAAAGCGAACGCGCTTCGTTCCGTCGGGCAGCTCCTCTGCGATCACGTTGTCTGCGTTCTTGAAGCTGCCGCCGATGGCGGAATTGCTGAATCTGTAAAGGTCCCGGTGCAGCTGCAGGATCATGCCCGGCCGGATGGGGATAAAGTCATAGTTTTCGTGGACGGTGTTCAGCACATCCCGGTAACCGGCGATCTCCCGCTCGCTCCGGCTCTTCGGCGTCGTCTTGTTCATCACGAGCTTTTTCAGCCGGTCGTCTGTGGTGATGATGCCCTCGATGCGGTTGGAAGCCTCCGTGCTCTGGATCCTCGCGATCTCCAGGAGTTCGAGAAGCGCTTCCTTCTGCGCTTCGGCAAAAAGGTTCTGCTGCCCTTTCATTTCGTGGATCTGTGCCAGATAAGACACGATCTCCGGCGTCAGCAGCTTCTGATATTCGGTTTTATAGTTCAGATTTCGCATCGATAATCCTCGACAAATCTTGTTATTTCCTATTTTAGCTTTTTGGGTACGCTCCCATATTACCACAAAGGACGTCAACAGTCAATCCAATACAGTCATTTTCCGTTCATTTGACTATGTTGGATCCGTTGACGTCTCTTCGATCATGCAGGGAACATAATACTTTTCTGTCGGCTTGAAGGCTGTTTCGGATTATGATAGGATAAAGATAAACAGGAGGTGATCGCATGGTACTCAACGGAATACTGATGAGCGGGGACGAGCCTGTGGCGGAGGTCCGTCACGGACAGGTCATGCCGCTGGACAGGTCCCGGATGCCGCTGTATCTTCGTGACCACGACGATATTCTGGGCTGGCTGGAGGAGCGGGCCATCGATCGCCACCGCACCAATTCCCGTATCCTGAAGAAGGTTCTCCGCCTGTCGGACAGCAGTGACCTGGCCGCCGTGCTGCACAGTCACGGGGCTGCGATCACGGACGATTATTGGTTCAAAGGAGAATCGGAGCCGGACCTCACCTGGCGGAATGTCCGTTTCTCGGCGGACAGTTTCGCGGAGATCGCCCTCACCGGCAGATTTTCCAGCTATTCCAGGGAATTCACGCCAGAGGAACTCAAGACGGGCACGCCGGAGCTCACCAATATCGGCAGCTACGAAAAATGCTGGCGCATCGAGGACGGGGCCTGGTGGCTGTATAAGAACGAGAACGAGCTGGAGCGGTTTTCCGAGCTGTTCATCGCCGCTTTGGGCAAGGCCTTGGGCTTTTCCATGGCGGAATATCAGGAATTGGGAGACTATGTGAAAACCAGGGACTTCACGGAAGGCCGGATGAACTTTGAACCGGCGTCGGCCATTGTGGGCGACAATGAGGACTATGCGCTGAATTACGAGCGGCTCACCGCCCTGAAACCCTCCCTCGGCAAGGAATACCTGGACATCCTGTTCATGGACGCCCTGTGCTTCAACATGGACCGGCACACGAAAAACTATGGTGTGCTCCGGGACAGGGCGACCGGCGAGGTCCTGTGCATGGCTCCGAACTTCGATGATAATATTGCCCTGATCTCCAGAGGCTATGGCAGCGATCCGAGTAAAACAAGCCCCCTGCTGATCGACGAGTTTCTGGATTTGCTAAAAGAAAAGCAACTCCCCTATTCCGCGCCCACCCTGAACCGGGAGGAGTTGCATCGCCTTGCATATGCCATTCTTCCCTCCGCAGATATTCAAAGGGATTATGTGGTGAGCATGGTGGAAAGCCGCTGGCAGCTTCTTATGGATGGCATCGCTTAAATGGAATTGATTGGGTGAAGCATTAAAGCAATGCGAAAAGATAAGCTGTAAACAAAAATGGCGGAGGTCATCACTCCCCCGCCAGCTATATATGTAGAAACGCTATCATTTGAAACGACACCATTGACAGAATACACTGTCTTTTCCGAGATTCTTATCTGTTATCTGGAGGTATATAGCCTGATGGCTAAAGTTAATCTTAGAATATTGGAATAGGCATTTGATACTGACGGAGGTAACTGTGAGCTACGACTTCGAACCTAGACCTGCTCTGAAAGTTGCCGAAGCCGCTACGGAGTACGGTAAGAAAAAGGAGTCTGACTAATATGACTTTTGAAGTTTTCAAAGCGAACATTGTGAACATCCACGCTGATGCTATTGTCCTTCCCGCGAACGAAGCATTAAAAGAGGGTAGTGGAACATCAAGAGCCATCTTCGAAGCGGCCGGCCGAAAGCAGCTGACAAAAGCCTGCAAGGAACTCGGTCACTGCAATACCGGCAGCGCAATTCCTACTCTTGCCTATGACTTGGATGCAAAATACATCGTCCACGCTGTTGTACCTAGATGGATCGATGGCGAGCACAACGAGTATGATCGTCTTAGCTCTGCATACATCTCAGCTCTTAAATTGCTGATGTTATGGGATGCGAGTCGATTGCTTTTCCGTTACTTGCTTCAGGCAATAATGGGTTTGATAAAGCACTGGCTGTTCAGATTGCTGAGGAAAGCATCGCCTCCTTTGAAGGAACAAATCTGAAAAAGGTACTTCTGACCGTTTATGGTGATACTATGGAAGTGTTTATGAAGGGCCTTGGATACGAAGTTGCTGTTATTCCCGAGGCAGTCCATTTCGATGAGAAAAAGGCTGAGCGACAGGCAAAGCGAAAAAAACTTATGGCAGACGGAAAAGAAGCTGCTCAAAAGATTCTTGAGGATCAGATGGCAAAGGCTATTGAGTGGATCAAGAAGCCGGAGAATCAGAAAAAGCTCATTGAAGCCGGTGCGTTTGTATTTCAGTTGGTGGTGACCAAGAAAATGCCGAAAATAAACCCCCTTCGGAACTAAGGGCGCACTTCTATATCGTACCGATATGCCATTGCTATATTATATAGCAACATGTTTTTGACGGTGTATACTGTCAACAGTGAACTTGAAGCCTATGAAATCCGGCAGGATATCTTCAAGGCCGGTGTTTCAAATTGCCTGTTCTGAGGGGACCGTGAGGGGACCGCGACTGTCAAAAATGGCCCGAAATCGTCAAATACCATAAAATGACAATTCTCGGAAACCGTTGATATATAAGGGTTTACGGCACATCGTCACAAATCGTGAGAGGCCAAGTCGAGCCCTCATAACCCGGAGGTCGTGGGTTCAAATCCCTCCCCCGCAACCACTAAAAACCGGTCATTTCTCACGAAATGGCCGGTTTTTCTAACTTTTTCGGCATTTTTGTAACCAGAAAAACCGTCTATGGGGACCATTTGGGGACCACGGAGGGTCTTTCTGTTTTGCCTCTGTAATAGACTTCGGCCAAAAGATTGCTCGCCAACTGTTTGGTTTCCTCAATTACGTGGCTATAAATATCCTCTGTAGTGGATACTTTTGCATGTCCAAGCATTTTTGAGACCGTTACTATATCTGAGCCACGAGAAATCAGCACTGAAGCGGCCGTATGACGGAAGGCATGGGGATTGATGTGTGGAAGCCCGTGCCGGCTGCTGAAATCCGAAAGCCATTGTGTGATGCAATCCGGTCGCACGGGGCTGCCATCGTCAACCGCGCGTACGTGGGCGGACAGTATCTCAATGAGTGGCAGACGGCAACGGCCCAGTGGCTCACTGTCGTCTTCCGCCCCGCCGACACCACGCCGCTGCCCAGGACCGGGTATTGATCATCCGGACTGAAGCAGCCGCATAGCAGAAAAGGAGGAGGCCGCCTGATCGGGTGGTCTCCTCCTGTATCTCACGAAGAATCAAGAAAAACGAAACCTCTCATGTAGACTCAAAGCAATTCTCTGGTTTTTCTCGCGAGGTACAAGGGCATGTTCGTAATCTCTCCATCTTTACTGTACCCGCGCTTGGAATAACGCAGTGCATGTTCGGGATGGTTGTCTTTGACATACTTCTTAAACGAAGGCGCAGACTTGTCCTCTCCACCCTTTGCCTCAATCGGAATGATCTCGGTACCGAATTGAAGAATAAAGTCTATCTCGCTGTTTTTATCGGAGTAGTAACGGGGCTCGACATCAAACTGGCCGCGCAACTGCTGCAGAACATAGTTTTCCGTAAGCGGTCCCTTGAATTGATACACAGTATTGCACATTTTTCCGAATGTTATAACATTATTTATCCACATTTTTCTGAAATTATCTTTAGATACTTGCACATTTTTCGCAGAGCCACGTATAAGACCTGTCGGAGCGCTATTGGCCAACCGGCAAGAGTCAACTACCCACCTGCCAAGGCAAGTGGGTAGTTGACGCGAGGCTATGCCCTTCCGGTGATCAGCAGTACCGCCGCGATGACGAGCGGCACCGTCACGGTGTCGTATTCGCTCGGTGAAAACAGCTCCGCTGCCGTACCGAACAGCGCGCCGAGCCCTGTGGCGATCAGTGCGCGCGGCAGTCCGCTTTTTGCGACCGTCAGAAGCATGAGGAAGCCTGTCAGCAGCGAAACGGCAAACATGGCCATGCTTCCCTCCCAGGACTTCTTCCCGTCCGTCAGTTTCGATCTGACCTTGTGCTTTCCGAATGGGATACCGACCAGCGCGGCCGCCGCATCGCCGGTTCCCCACATAAGGATCGCCGTCGCCGCCAGCGCGGGGCGATCGAAGATGCCCCAGCAGACCGCGATCAGCACAGCAAACATCAGGCAGAGGAGGATGAGACTGTTTTTGACCTCGCCGGGCCGTTTTTCCACGAGCAGTTTCGAGTACCAGTTCTCCCGCTCGAACACTGCGAGCAGCGGATATACTGCCGCCGCGGCAATCACGGAGGTCAGCGCAGCGGCCTGCCAGCTCTGCGCAGTCAGGATCATCAGGGAAACACAGGTAAAGGCAACGACGTGGAGCAGCTTGCGGAAAACGAAGGACGGGATCTTCGTCAGGAAGCGGATCGGGAAGAGTATGACGACGCAGGGGACCACGTACGCAACCAGTGCTCCGAGGCAGCGCAGCGTCCCGGTGAACAGCGCGTAACGGGAAAGGAAGCCCCAGTAGTTCAGGATCAGCATGGCTGCGCCGAGCACGGTGAGCACCGCGCCGGTCACAAGGCCGACCGTGCGGTTTTTCACCCGGTTCGCAAAGCGCGCCGATACCAGGCTGGCGATCGTGGCGACCGCAATACAGACGAGCATGACGCTCCACTTTTCCAGTACGATGGCCGGGTGGATCAGGATGTGGCTGACGGAAGCGATCAGCGCCGTGAAGGTCATGATGAACGTGCTGGTGCCGACGGCGGTCTTCAGTTCCATGCCGAGGAATACCGTGAACACGACCAGCATCATCATGCCGCCGCCCGTTCCGACAAAGCCGGTCCCGAAGCCGATCGTCAGGCCGAAGAAGAGAGATATGACAACGCCCTTCCAGTCCAGTTTTTCTCCCTTCGCCGCCTGCTTCTCCCTGCTGGTATCCGGCTTCACGAGAAAGCGGATGCCGATGAAAAAGGTCAGGAACAGTGTAAAGCCGCCCAGCACCACATTTCCAACGATGAAAGCTACGTAACTGCCGAAGGTGCACATGCTCAGAATGCAAACGAGCATGATCCAGCCGCGCTTCAGGTCGATATTCTTATGTCTTGCGTACGTCCAGGTCGTCACCGCGGAGCCGAGGATATCCGAGGCCAGCGCGATGGCTGTCGCCTGATAGGCCCCGGTCTCGCCGGAAAACGACGGACACAGTACGATCAGGATCGGAACCATGACGGTTGCGGCGGACAGGCCGGCAAGGCCAGTTCCGATCCCCGCTCCCAACGACGCGATAATGTACCAAAACCATTCCATATACTAATCCGTGCCCTCTCCCCTGCCGATTTCTGCCTGGTAGATTTGCTCTTCAATAAAGCCTAGGGTCTCCCGAGCCTTGTTTCCGCTTCCTGGCCGTTATCTGCTCCCGCGATCATGCAGTTGCCGGCCGTCTCTCTATCTAAGCATTGATTGCAATCTCTGAAGTAAATATAACATCCGCAATATAATGCGTCAACTTATGTCAGGTTCCAGTCTGCCTGATTTCCGGTCCGCTGCAGTTGATCTTCGTTCAACGCACCGCACGCTTCCCTTTGTTGCGGTACGTTCCGACACTTCTCGCCACTTTCCGGAACGTTTCGACACACCCGATCTCTTAAGAAAGCAAAAAAGAAGATTTCTGCCACTGCGCCCTCTCTTTCAGGTATTCTCACCGGCAAAAGTGCCGGTGTCGGCGGAGGTCGGTTTCTTCCGTCGATGGCAGGAATCTTCTTTTTTGCAATTAATGAGTGTCCGCAGGAACCGGCAGCCGTGTTCGCGGACCCTTACGAAGGGACGTCGCTGCCCATGTCCCGTTTTGGAGGTGCTCATCATAAGGCACTCCTTCATCCGTCGTAACCAGCGTTTCAAACAGGTCCTCATGATTTCCGCGGATGAGGATCACCTGCTTCTTAGCCATCAGTTCCAGCACAAACTCCTGGAGTTCTTTTGCTTCTGTCCCCCGGTCAAATAAGTCACCCAATAATATCAGCTTGTGATCTTCCTCATCTCTGAAGAAACCTTTCTCTTCAAGAGCCTCTCTGAAAAGAGTGAAGAAGCCGTGGGTATCTGCAGTAACATAATACTTCATTTCCCTGCGCCTTATGTCCTTATGTATTCGTGATGCTGCTGCATCGGAATGTGCTCTGGATCTGGTACGCGATGCTTTTGGATTGGCTATTCCGTGTTTCCGTGTTTGTGCCGGCGTTCACAAGGCGAAGTGCCTGGAATCGTGAGATGCGATTTAAGAAACAATGATGCGCGTTCCGAATTGGCTGATTGCAGCATATGATGTTGCCTGCGGGCCATGCGGCTGATATAATAAAAAAGCCTTGCCTCACAGGGCAATCTACTTTCGAAGGAAGGACCACCATGCCGAACGATATGAAATGCGGACCCAAGGGGGCCCTGCGCTTTTTCCTCGCGCTTCTGCTCATCCTCTCCCTCTGCCTCACGCTGTTTTCCGGGTGCGGCTCGGAGCCGGACGAGCCCGCGCCCACAGCACAGCCCACGGCTGCGCCCGATCCGGAACCCAGGGAGATTGTGAACCCGGTCAACGGGCCCTCTCCGGAGGACATCAACGACACCCTCCGCAATCTCTCTGAAAACGGAGGCCTCGCCCCCTCGGAGGATGGCTATGTTTACACGGACGAAGAGGGGGACGTGACCATCACCGTCACCGACCCGGCGGAGGTCCGGGACGCCCTGGAAAATCAGCCTGCTTCCGGTGAGGAGGGCGCTCCCTCTGTCGTCACCGGCGTCATTGGCAATACCGAATATATCGCCATCACCTCCGACGGGAATGTCACAGTCTATATCACCGTGGGAGATCAGACGGTGAAAGCAAAGGCGGAGACCCGGGACGGACAGGCCGACGCCAAAGCTGTGAAAAAGGCCGCCTCGGTGGCCGGTTCCGTGGCCAATGCTTCCAAGGTCAAGGAGCCCTACGAGCGGGGAAGGGACGACTACGACCACAACAAGGCCGCCTATTATATGGACGCGGCGGACTGCCTCATTTTCTACCCCGCCCAACTGACGAAAAAGACCGCCTTTGAGGACCAGAGCGTCATCTTTTCCGACGCGCGCAGCAGCGTGACCTGCTCCGCCCGGCTGGAATTCAACCCCTATAAAGACATCGACGAGCTGGAATCCCTCATGAAAAACACCCCCAACAACACCGTCCTGGGCTGGGGGGACAATTGGCTGACCTCAGAGCATATCAAGGACGGCATGGTGACCTATACCTACGTCGGTTTCGGGAAGAAATACATGGTGACGGAGGAAATCTGCTACCCCCGCAAATACAGCTTCGTCTTCGACGAACTGCGGGAGTTGATGTCCGTCCGCTTCCTGGAGGGAAGCAAATGGGTCAACGGCAACCGTAAGCCCAGACCCAAGCCGGAATACGGCGCTCCCGCCTACGGCCTGCAGGAGTGCTTTTACCCGGAATTTGAGCTTTTCCTGGTGATTCCGGATACGCTGCGGGAAATGTCCGTGCAGGAGAACCGGATCACCTTCCACGACGACCACAGGAACAGCGACGTGACCTTGGAGCTGTTTGAGATACCGGAATCCCAGCAGGACAACCTCTTCCAGATCTTCCACGTGGTTGCCAAGGATGGGGATATCGTCCTGGGGGATGACTATGTCCACTGGCACAATTCCTGCGGTATGTACCTCGGCGCGATGTCCGGCTCCACGGCAGCCCTGATGCGCTTCGAGGGGGGAGACGCCTTCACCGCTTACGAGGCGGTCTATGACGAGCTGATCTGCCAGCTGGTCGATCAGTTCTTCGAGCCGCAGCCCCTTTCCGGCGGGAAAAAGCCGGCCCAGGAACCTCTGGAGCCCCAGCCCACCGGCGAACCGGAGGCAAGCTATGAACCCCAGCCCACGTCGGGCCCGGAGGTGACCCCAGAGCCGCAGCCGTCCTATGAACCCCAGCCCACCGCCGCCCCCGGAAAGCCGGCGCGCAAAAAGGCCACGCCGAAGACGGAGCCCAACAAGATCGACGAGGTCGTGGAAAAGCAGGTGACGGAAAAGGCGAAGGAGGATTATCCCCCCGCGCCCGACTTTGGCAACGACCCCCTGGAGTATTATTCCGACGCGGACTGCCGCGCCGTGAACACCAGCCTGGAGGATTATGTGGACTTATATCCCCTTGAGGAGGAAATGATCCTCAGCGTCATCCTGAAGGTGCTGGCCTACAACGGCTACGCAGAAGCGGAATGGGTGGACGCCGGGGAGCTGATGCTGGACCTGGCCACGCTCATGGAGGACATCGACGACGCACTGTTCGAGTTTCGACTTTTCGGCACCGACACACGGCTGCCGGAGGACCTCTTCCCCTATGTCTGCGAGGCTTTGTATATGGATTGGATCCCGGACTACCGCGTCCGGCCCGAATCCGATCCCCCCGCGCCGGAATGGCTGGAGGATTGGCGGCAGTACGAGGAATTCCGGGAGGAGGACCTCGACTGGGATGAAGTGCGGCGGCTCCTGGACCTGGATGAGCCGATCCCGGATCCCTATGAAGCCATCTACGAAAATGCTTACCCGGGCCTCTATTATACCGACGGCACCTGGACCTACGATCCGGAAGAACCCGACGATCCCTATGATCCCGATTGGCCGGATGGACCGGAAGAGCCCGATGGCCCGGCGCCCGGAACGATCGACGTCGAAGCCAAGTCCTGGCCGGAATACGGACTGTATTTCGACGAGGAAACCGTCCGGGAGCTGGCAGAGCAGACGGAAAGTGACTTCTTCTATTATCTGGACCTCGCCTGGCAGGAAAACCATGAATACTGGGACAACAGCTCCATCCACGGATACGGGGAAATCATCCTGCGGGATGGGCCGGACTTTGAGAGTATCGGCTGGTTCAGCGAGTCCCGGATCGGCATATACGGCACGCCGGGACCCAGCGAATGGAACGGTTACGAGCTTCCCGATGATACGTATTATATGGCGATCTCCGCGGACGGGATCTGGGCGGCGTTTGACCCGGACACCGGGGACGTCTATGACTACGGCATCCTGATCCCGGACAAGGACGGCTATGATCTCTGGTATACCGTCACCTCGTCCGGAGAGTTCATGACCGTCTGGGAATTTGACTACGGTTTTCTGATCACCAGCAAATACGGGTCGCTGGAATACGTATACGACGACTGATGCTTTGCGCCCCGGGCTTTTCCCGGGGCGGGACCTGGGGAGGCTTATCCTTCCGGGTCCCGAGAAGCGATGATAATTTCAGAGGAGAAAATAGAATGAAAAGGTTTCTTGCAGTTCTCTTAACGCTTCTGCTGGCACTTGGCCTATTCGGCTGCACGAAGCAGGAACAGCCGCCGCAGCCCACCCAACAGCCCAACCAACAGCCTACTCAGCAGCCTACGACGGCCCCGACGCAGGAACCGGCTCCGACGCAGGAACCGGCCCCGGAGCCCGCGGCGGAGGAATGGGACTTCACCGTGCAGGTGGAGCGCTCCGAGCAGGAGTACAAGGCGGAGGACGGCACGGTGATCGCCAGGGAGAGCGTCGAGCGGCCGGTGCTGACGCTGGTGAACGCGAGCGGCGAAGTTTTCTCCGACAGCGTGCCCGGTCGGGGCGTGACGGCGCAGCAGCTGGACGTCTGCCAGACCTTCAACGACGCGGCAGCCGCCGTGGGCGTCTGGGACATCGACATGGAGGAAGAAGGCCGCACGGTTTACGAAATGCGGAAGGAGTCCGGCGGCGAGATGCCCCCCGTCGGCAGGGAGATCACCGTCTCGGAGATCTACCGGAACGGCGGCCTGCTGAGCGTTCTGGAGGGGGATTATGCCTATCTGGGCGGCGCGCACCCGGACTACGGCCTGCGTGCCTGGAACTATGACCTCGGCACCGGAGCGTTCTTCGATCTGGCGGACCTGACCGACCGCCCGGCGGAGCTGCGGGAGACCATCGCCTATGAAGTCGCAGCACAGATTGCCGCCAGCGAGATTCGGGATGGCTATTATGAGGACTGGTTCAACAAGCTCCTGGAAAAGGAGAGCTTTGAAACCTGTTTCGGCGCGGAGGGTATGACGGTGTTCTTCCAGGAATATGACATCGCGCCCCATGCCGTCGGTATTCCGATGTTTGAGATTCCTTATAGCTCCATCAGCCGGTTCCTGAACGGCTACGGGGAACAGCTGCTCGATCTACCCCTGGAAGCGAAGGTGATCGGCGACTTTCATGAGGCGCAGAGCCTTTGGAGCTGGCTGGAGGCCGGCGCGCCGGTGGATTACCACGATAGCCGCGCAGAGGGGGACTACTGGTACTACCGCGTCGACGATCCGGACGTGAGCACCCTGGCCGACGTGAAGGCGATGCTGTCCAGGTATGTGGATGAGAGCTTCGTGGAGGAACAGCTTGCCGGGGACTGCGTGCTCCGCGAATTTGAAGGCGTTCTCTATGCGGCCGCCGTGGGCCGGGGGGACGATCTCACCATCGCCTCCGTGGACTACGAGGCGCAGCTGAGCGGCGAAGGCGGCAAGGTTGTCGTGACGATCCATCGCCAGGACTATGACGACGATGCGGACGACTGGGTGCTGACCGGCGAGACGGACGTCCGCGAGTTCCCCTTCCTTCTGCGCTCCGGCCACGCCGTTTTCAGCACGATGGACTCCATTTATTGACAGAAGGCGCCCCGCAGAGGGATCGCTTCATATCGTCTCACCCTTGCCCACGGAAATATGAGCCGGTCGAGACCTTCCCGGACTTCGTCGACCAAAGCACTGTGGATAAGGCGACGGAGGACCGGCTGGGCGATATTGAGGCTGGAACCGACGACCGAAAATGGCACTGTGGCCACTGCCGCGCACGGAAGCATATCGACAGGATGCGGTTCATGGTTGAGGGTTTTGACAAGCTGTCCGTCAGGCAGAAGAAATGAATTGAACGCCGGCTCGGTTTTCAAAACCGAGCCGGCGTTGGTTTTATGCGGTGTTCCGGCATCAAGGGGAGGGGGAAGGCGGAAGAAGCCGGAAAGTGGAAGTTTGTTCCGGCTCCATTCTGCCGACTTTTTCGGATCGATCCGCCGCGTGTTCAAGTCTCCTGCTTTTCGGATAGCGCAGACTGCGCCAGAAGAGCGTCGTATTGCTCCTGCGTCACCTGTCCGTTGAGCAGCGCCAGCCTTGCATATCGCCTGTATGCCGGCCTGGTCAGGACGTCGTACGCGACGGTCGAGCCGATGGCGCCGCCATGATCGTATTCCTCGCAGTGTTCGAGGATATACCGTCCTTCGGCGTCGACGCCGACTGCGCGGGCGCTGTGTCTTTGCGGATCGACGTCCACGACGAACAGTTCCCGGTAACCAAAGGGCTTGACCTCCAGCTGATTGCTGAGTCTTTGCCGACCCGGCGCCCGCCTGGCCGGGGTCCCAGTCTCCGAAGGACTCCCGCCATGCTCCGTCGGTTCGATGCCCGTGAGCGTGTCGCGGACAATGGCGGCGACCAGGTCCTTACGGCCTTTGTAACCGTAGGGGATCGCCACGATGGTGTACCATCTGCCCGGATAATCCCAATGCTCCTGAAAATAGTCCTCCACCGGATGACGGTCGATGACCTCCGTGATGCTGGGGCGCGTTTTTCGGATGATTTCCAGCGCTTCCTTATGAATACCCTCGCGGAACTCCGAAGCGTACTTCAAGTCTTGCTTACTGTACTGCGGCATATTTTGGCCCTCCCGAACGACCAGCCTCTTCTCTCTCATCGCTATTATACAGGATCGTGTCTCGCCGGAAAAGGCCGATTTCTGATAAAAGCGGCGTCTTCCGGGCGTTTGGAGTTCTTCGCCCTTTTCCAAGAGGGAAATCATGCGCGGAACATCCCCTTCGCTGCGGGAGAGCAGGAGCTATGCGGGCTGCTTTACTTTTCCGTCCGTCAGGTTTACAATATTCGCAGACGCGGAGGAATCGAAACGGATCGTGAGGTGTGATCGATGGAATTGATGGATGCACCAGCGTTGATGAGGATAGAGATAAGCTGAACAAACTCCTCGACTGGTGGACCGAAGCTTCGTACGATTATTACGTCGCATGGTTGACCGAGACAGTAGATTCCATGAAACAAGCCGGTATGATCAAGGACAAACTGAAGGTTGCCGGTCAAGAAGTGGATGCGATTTTCTTCCACCTGCCGACTGAGCCGCACGGCTTCCTGAGCAACTGGTATCCGTCTCCCTTTGATCTCGACAGCGTCCATTTCACCTCCGCCGAGCAATATATCATGCATGGTCTTCGGCGATACAGCTTCCGCTCAAAAGGTTCTCGCCACGGAAGACACGAAGGAAAGGAACGCATTGAGTATAGACTGCGATTTGTATTACTCTTTAGATCTGAGGCGCTTGACGGCTTCTGAAAACAAAGTCTTTTGCTTGCGGCTCTCAGACGTGCTTATCATTATAATCATAAAAGAGCTCGTCCAGCAGCT